>Ga0209554_1001358_pt1 | contig 18597 bp, 17 predicted proteins | sample MarorgKNORR_S2LV_5_FD_188221 | JGI IMG/M metagenome (GOLD analysis project Ga0209554, IMG submission 188221) | Marine microbial communities from the Southern Atlantic Ocean, analyzing organic carbon cycling - Bottom_A/KNORR_S2/LV (SPAdes) (version 2) | ecosystem: Environmental > Aquatic > Marine...
CGCATAACAAGCGCATGCTGCGGGCTCGCACGACTCGCTAATCAGGCCCGAAACGATTACTCTCTGGAAGGGGAGTGAATACTCGCCGCAATTCCGACAGCCGTTATACTGCACTCGATATGAACTTCTCCACCTTCTTTGTTCTAGTTCTCGTCGCAACGACGGCAAACGCCCAATCTGGTTTATTGAATCATCCAGTTACGACTGATCCAGAGATCGTCAACGAAGAATATCCGCCGGCCATGATAGAGTTAACCTTTGAAAGTGAGGGCAGTCGGCTCAACGGGTTGGTGTACCTTGCCGATGGTCCCGGTCCTCATCCCTTAGTTCTGTTGCTACACGGATTCCCCGGTAACGAGAAGAACCTTGACCTCGCACAAGCGATGCGCAGATCTGGGGTTAATGTTGTTTTTTTCCACTACCGCGGCAGTTGGGGGAGTGGGGGGGAATTCGGCTTCGCCAATTCTGTTAAAGATGTCGCCAATGTTCTTGCAATGGTAAGGGATTCTACATGGGCTGTTGAACACCGATCAGATCCGTCCAAAGTGGGTATTGTTGGCCACAGCTTCGGTAGTTTTTTGGGGGCAAAAACAGTTGAGGGCGACGGCAGCATCGCTTGCTTTGCTAATCTTGACGGTTGGGACGTCGGGGCGTATGGTTTGGAGATACGAGGCAACGAAGAGGTAATTCAAGGAGTGATCACTTCATGGGAAAGTGGGGAATTCGGTGAGGGAGGACCTTTGCGTGGTGAGGTGGCGAGCGTGGTAACTGAGTTTGTCGACCAAGCTGAATCCTATTCATTTGAAAGTATGAGCCCATCACTCGCGCAAGTTCCTTTATTGATTATTTCTGCATCTAGAGCATTCGGAGCTACACACGATTCCTTGGTCACATCTATTCGCGAAGCAGGAGCCAAAAATATAACGGAGTATGTTCTGGATGATGATCATTCGTTTTCAGCACACAGAATTGAGTTGGCTCAATTGTTAGTTGATTGGCAAAGTGCCACATGCTGGAATTAAGACTCGTGTGGTATAACAAGCGCATGTTGCGGGCTCGCACGACTGGCTGAGAGGGTTGGAAACGATTACATTCTGATAGTGGAACGAATGCTCGCTGCGAATCCGCCATACGAAGTCGGTGTAACGCCACGATTTCTTAACCTTTATCTTAACCTGTTAAAACGAAATTCTTATTTATCATTGTCTCACTTGATGTTATGGTATAATGGTCGACTCCAGTCCTGGGCACACTTTAAATTTGGCTCGAGCTGACTGAGCCAAAAAAAACACCTCCCGCGATCCGTAGGAGGTGTTTTTTATACACAAAGCTCTGAGTGACTTGGATTACTCCAAATACGGCTCCGACAGGTCGACCGGAGTCGGGCAAATTTCTGGATACCGCTCAAGGATTCTGATGACCGTGTTCCATCGTAGATCGGCATCTGCATTTTCTGCCGGACTCATTTTGGAGGCAGCATCAAAGCATTTTAAAGCACGCTGAAACCACCCGTACGCAACATGGCCCGAGGCCGGCTGTCCCGCATGGAAGCTGGCCTTCGCCCTGCGTTCGAAAATCAACCCTTCATAGTACATCTTACTGTAGTCGTCAGGTAGACGCTCCAAAAGGGCACGGGCGTCGCGATACGCAGGTTGAAGTCGTTTCGAAAAATGGTCTGTGAGCGCGAGAATCAGAATGATCAAGGCCTCTCCATTCTCGGGATCGACCTCAAGAATATCCAAACAGATACTCTCGGCCTCGAGAGGCTCGTTCAAAAGACGATAGTGGTATGCTTTTTCCAGCGCCTCTGGAATCGATTCGCTCCCAAGTCTCTTCAATTCATGGTCGGGTAATTCCATGGTGCGACACCTCTAAAACGTATAGAGAGAAACAGCTGCGAATACGGTGAAGGCAATGGCAGACCCATAACATATGAAAGCGACTGGCGCATTTAAATGTTTGATCTGCAGTCCGTCATATAATGTGAATCGGAATCGGTGGGCCCAGTGAAAAGCGGACAACGATACAATTACCAGAATGGCGAGGCGCACCAGCAAGTGACTGAACAGCGCGTACAGGGAATCATGGGTTGGCGCAGGCAACCATCCCAGCGGAAACGCAATGCCAGTGAGTAGCAGAAGCACAGGTACCGTCAGGGCAGCAACTACACCACCCGCCCCAAAAAGCGCCCACCAGAAAGGTTCGTTCGATCTTTTATCCATCTGTCTGCTTACTCAAATGGTGGTAAAAACCCAGTACAATGCAACCGAAACGGCCGCCCACATCGCGTAGTTCGCTGCCATGATCGCCGATCCAGGTATTTTTTTCTTGCCCACGCGGATCACCATGGCCTTCGGTGCAAGATTGAACCATGTATAGCTGTGAAAAACGGCGAAGCAAAACGCCACCGAGTGCAACGTAATCGACAGCGGACTGGCCAGCCACTCTGAGAACGCCGCGAACGCTTCGGGTCCCTTGGCGACAGCGTTGACGTACAACACCAGCACTATAGCATAAAACATGACCGCCAGACTGGTCATCTCCCGCAGAATAAACCGTGTGTAGGCCCACTTTTTAATCCACCAGAGAATCGGATGTCTGGGGCGATAGAGTAAGGGGTGATATTTTTTATACCTGCCGTACGACACCGTCAGTTACTCCACGGCATGAGTTTCGACTTCCACCAGTTGTTAGTAGCCTCCACCTTGTAGCGCTGAATGGCTCCGGCGGGATCAACATGTTTGGGGCACACCTCTGAGCACTCGCCGACAAACGTGCACTGCCAGATCCCCTCGTCTGAAGATAGAATATCCATCCGCTCCTCATTACCGTGATCGCGAAGATCCAGATTGTACCGCTGTGCAAGTGCGAGAGCAGCGGGTCCAATGAAGGAGGGTTCCATTCCGTAGATGGGGCACGCAGAGTAGCAGAGCATGCAGTTGATACACATCGTGTACTGTACGTAGTCGTCGAGCTCTTCGGGTGTCTGAAGATATTCGCCTTCCTCAACCGACTTTCCATTTTCATTGATGACCCATGGCTTGACCCGATTGAGTTTCTCCATGAAGTCGTCCATGCCGACGATCAAATCCCGGGCAACCGGGAAATTGGCAAGCGGCTCGATGCGAATGGGACCGGGAGCATAATCCTTCAGAAAAGCTGCACAGGTCAGGACCGCTTCCCCATTGGCCATCATACCGCAACTGCCACACACGCCCATCCGGCAGGACCACCGGTAGGACAATGAGCCGTCGATTTCGTCCTTGATATGATTCAGCGCGTCGAGCAGAACCCATTCATCGTGAAGGGGCACAGTGAACGTGTCGAAACTGGGAGCAGAAGCCTTTTCGGGTCGATACCGAAACACCTCGAGCTCTATTGTAGCGACCTCCTCGATCGTTGTATTTATATCTGTTTCAGTCATTTGCTCTGTTCCTGGCCATATACGCGCTCGCCAGGGGGCCAGCGTGTGATTACGACATCCTTGTAGTCAATCCTCGGCGATCCCTCACCTCGATAGGCCATCGAGTGCCGCAGGTAGCTCTCGTCATCCCGCTTCGGAAAATCTGTTCGCTGATGCGATCCGCGGCTCTCCTTGCGCGCGAGAGCACTGTGCGCGACCACCTCGGCGACATCCAGCATGGCATCCAGTTCCAGCACCGAAATCAATTCCGTGTTGTAGGTGAAACTCCGATCATCCAGCGAAATGTTGGCGAAGCGTTCTCTCAATTCTGCCAGTTTATCGCACGTCGCTTTCAGTCCTTCGTCCGTCCGATAGATTCCCGCCCCCTCCTCCATAGTGTCGCGCATCTCGGTACGGATGGTTGAGATTCGCTCGGTACCACCCGATTTGGTCAGATATGCCCTGGTTATGCGCGCATCTTCATCTACCACCTGCTTGCGCAGTGGAGCCAGATCAACGGGCGGTTGATTGAGCGCAAAATCAGCGGCGGCTAGTCCTGCCCGCGCTCCAAAAACGAGAAGTTCAGTGAGGGAATTCGACCCCAGTCGATTGGCCCCGTTGATTGATACGCAAGCTACTTCACCTGCTGCATAGAGCCCTGGAAGCGTCGTAGCGCCTGTGATGTCGGTATCAATTCCACCCATGAAATAATGCAGAACGGGACGAATGGGTATTGGCTCATAGACCGGATCGATTCCGGCGTACTTTTTGGCGAGTTCGCGGACGAACGGAATCTTGCTGTCGATGCGCTTCTCACCAAGGTGTCGCACATCCAGATGGAGAACGTCTCCAAATTTCCCCTTGATCGTTCGTCCCTTCTTCTGCTCGTGAATGAAAGCCTGACTCAGGCGATCTCTAGGCCCGAGTTCCATGCTTTTCTTCACCGGGTGGTTGGGATCCGTGACATCCAGAGGTGTTCCCAGGTCGTAATCCTGGAGATACCGGTAGCCCTCACTGTTTACAAGAATACCCCCTTCTCCCCGAGCGGCTTCAGTTATGAGGATGCCCGTTCCCGGAAGACCCGTCGGGTGGTACTGAACGAACTCCATGTCCTTCAGAGGAACGCGCGCGCGATAGGCGAGAGACATTCCATCGCCGGTTTTGATGGCTCCGTTTGTTGTAAAAGGAAAGACTTTGCCCGCGCCTCCGGTACAAATCACCACCGACCGACCAGCAATAACTTCAAGTCGCCCGGTTCGCAGGTCCAGAGCAGCCACTCCCTGACAACGGCCGTCTTCCACCAAGAGCTTGGTAGCAAACCATTCGTCGTATGGAACGATGCTGGAATACTTCAGCGACGTCTGGAACAGCGTGTGGAGCATATGGAATCCTGTCTTGTCGGAGGCAAACCAGGTGCGCTCCTTCTTCATTCCCCCAAACGGCCTCACGGCAACCGTTCCATCCGGTTCGCGACTCCAGGGACATCCCCAGTGCTCCATCTGGATCATCTCGTTTGGAGCTTCCTTGACAAACAGTTCGATGGCATCCTGATCGACCAGCCAATCGCCTCCCGAAATGGTGTCGTAGATATGATTTTCGAAGCTGTCGAAGTCCTTGATTACCGCTGCCGCACCACCCTCGGCGGCCACCGTATGGCTGCGCATCGGATAAACCTTGCTCACAAGCGCGATACTCAGCGATGGATTCTTTTCTGCGACCGCGATAGCGGCTCGTAGTCCAGCCCCACCTCCACCTACAATTACAACATCATGGACCGGCATTTGCTAACAGATTGAACCGCGACTTCGAAAGGAAATACATCAAGGAAGACGTTCGGAAGGAAGCCCGACGCCATGCGGCTAAACGATACAATGGGATCGCCGCTAATGCAACCACCGCATATGAGTGGGCCGCAGGGTATTGCGTAGGTCCACTCGACGACTTTTCTGCGCCGATCCCGTCGGGCATGCATTGTTTCTTAACTAAGAAAACATGAACAGATCAGAAACCTATTGACCCGACCGAATTATCACGGCCAGTAATTACATGATCCCGTAGCTCAGCTGGCAGAGCATCTGACTCTTAATCAGAGGGTCGTAGGTTCGAACCCTACCGGGATCACACGTTGATCTGAAAGGCCCGCTACGACCGTAGCGGGCCTTTTTTTGTTCATTTCGGACAATCAGAGCCACAGTTGGGTTCGCCGTGGCTGGTGAATGATTCAGGTGTTTGTTGATCTGCTCCGCAATTCTGGTCTTCATGACCGATCTTTCGAGGCTTCAACTCACAATTCTTGAGCGACCCGATTATGCCTCGCTTCTCTTTTTCTCTCTTCTTGTTGATCCTGTTTTGCTCACCAACACTCGCCCAACAATTCGGATCGGTCGTGGTGGTCTCTGGCGATCAGGTAATCGTAGGTGATGGACGCCAGTCGGCGATTCCCGGCGCCGTGTACGTTTTTTCAACGGGAGAAGACGGCTCCTGGATCGAGCAGGACCGACTGAGCGCAGCGGGATCCCTCGGAGAAGTCGATGGATTCGGCGCGGCGTTGTCCACCTATGGGGATATGATGGTGGTTGGCGCCCCGGATGCAGGAATGGTCTACATCTTTAACCGTAACCCGCAAAACGGCTGGATTCAATCGTCTTCGATAGCGGGTGAGGACGATAAATTCGGAGCATCCGTCGCCCTGAGCGCAGACCTTCTTCTCGTCGGAACGCCAGAATCCGATGAAGCAGCAGGTGCCGTGAGCACCTACCGGAGGACGTCCGACGGAGCCTGGATGGCTACCGGCCAACTGGCGGCTGACGAAAATCGCGAGGGAGATCAGTTCGGCACCGTAATCGCCGTCGACGGAAACCATGCCATCGTATCGGCTACTGGCGTCGATGAGGGTGAAGGCGCAGTGTTCGCCTTTACGTTTGATTCTTTGAATAACGAGTGGGCATCTCGGGGCAAACTGAACACGCGAGTTCGGCAAGAGTCGGCGCGGACGGGTGCTTCCCTGCTACTGGGCGGAAACAAACTTGCCGTCGGCCTACCTGGCGTCGCCGACCGAACGGGAATTGTGGTTCTGTTTGAACTGGATGACGAGACCGGCGAATGGGCGTTCGCCGGAAGACTGTCTCCCTATGCGTCCGTCAGAAACGAAGGCTTTGGATCCTCTCTTGCCAGCACGGGCGATGCACTCTGGGTAGGATCGCCGGGGTTTGGGGGAAGGCGTGGAACGGGAGCAATCTATCAGTTTGACCTCGACCACGAGTCCGGAGATGTTCTGGGAAGCCACCTGCTCAAAACGCACGAGCTTAGGTCCCGAGGTCAGTTTGGCGCTTCTCTCGCTGCCAGCGACGGACTCGCCGTGATCGGAGCCCCTGGGTATGATAATCGCGCTGGAGTAGCGTTCGCCGCGCAGAGAGGTGAAAATGGTTGGATGTTCAGTAAGCCCCTGGAAAACGAATCGTTCGGCTATGAATCAATGGCTGGAGAGCTCATCGAGTGTGAAGACAACCTGGCAGGCGATTTTCCCTGTAAAGATGTTGACATGACCTCATTCGTGTCCATGAAGGATCTCGGTGCCGATCGGGGGATCAGAACCAATGACCTCTGGGGCTGGGAAGACCCCGAGACTGGCCGCGAATACGCCATTGTGGGTCTTTCCAACCAGACGTCCTTTGTGGACGTCACCGACCCCTACAACCCGATTTATCTGGGCGAACTCGATATGCCGGCAACCGCAACGATGAGCGTGTGGCGGGATATGAAAGTGTATAAGAATCACGCCTATATCGTGGCTGATGGTGCCGGAGAGCACGGAATTCAGATTTTCGACCTCACACAACTTCGTAATGTAACTGAACCTGTTACATTTGAAGAAACGGCCCACTATTCAGGTATTTTCAGCGCTCATAACATCGTTATCAACGAAGAAACAGGATTTGCGTACTCGGTGGGAAGCAGTGCAGGTGGTGAAACGTGCGGTGGCGGTCTGCACATGATTGATTTGCGTGAGCCGGCAGCTCCGGTGTTTGCCGGTTGCTTCACGGACGGATCGACCGGACGGGGCGGTACCGGGTATTCGCACGACGCGCAATGCGTTGTCTACCACGGACCTGACACCGAGCACCAGGGAAAGGAAATCTGCGTTGGATCCAACGAAACTGCGCTTTCTATAGCAGATGTAACGGACAAGGCCAACCCCGTTTCACTCTCCATAGCAGATTACCCAAACGTCGCCTACGCACACCAGGGGTGGTTTTCGGAGGATCAACGGTATTTTTACCTGAATGACGAGCTGGACGAAGCGCGCAACCTGGTCGATGGTACGAGAACCCTTATCTGGGATCTGATCGACCTTGATGAGCCCGAGTTGGCCGGCGAGTTCATCGCCGAAACGACTGAGACGGATCACAACATGTACGTGAAAGGGAATCTGCTGTATCAATCCACCACCTCGGCCGGCCTTCACATCCTGGATATATCAGACCCCGTGCATCCCTTTGAAACAGCCTACTTTGACACGTCGCCCGTCGGCGGTCGTGGTGTTTCGTGGAGCAACTACCCGTATTTCAAGAGTGGTGCCATTGTGGTAACCGGTGGTTACTACGGCCTTTTCATCCTGAAGAAAAAGGAAGTCGATATCTAGTGAACCCCTCCATGATTCGGAAGGAGGAAGATGCTTCCCATCCTGTACATCGACGATCAACTGATCGCCATCGACAAGCCCGCAGGGATGTTGGTGCACCGCTCAAAGATTGATGCCCAAGAGAAAGTGTTTGCTCTCCAGACGCTTCGGGATCAGATTGGTGAACGGGTATATCCTGTTCACCGCCTGGACAAACCAACTTCGGGAGTTCTCCTTTTTGCGCGCAATTCTGAGATAGCCTCAATAGTTGCCAGTGATTTTGCGGGCCACAAGATCAAGAAGAAGTACATGGCAATCGTGAGGGGTTGGACGCCCGAGACCGACACGATCGATTATGCCCTCAAGCCAATTTATGATCGCACTACGGATCGCCACAGAGTTAATAACAAGCCCGCTCAGGAAGCTCAAACCGAATTCCTGACGCTGTCCACCTGTGAGCTCCCCTTTCGAGTGGGTCGCTACGCCAGCGTCCGGTATTCACTGGTAGAGATTCGGCCGAAAACCGGCCGGAAGAATCAGATCAGGAGGCACTTCAAGCATATTTTTCACCCCATAGTGGGAGACCGTAAATTTGGCGATGATGCGCACAACAGGTTCTTCAAGGAGAATTTCCACGTGGACAGGATGCTTCTTGCAGCTACAGGTCTTGAACTGAGACATCCGACAACATCGAAGGTCCTGAAAATCGAGTGTGAACATGGGTTCAGCGACTCAATGATGGGCAATCTTGGGTTCGGCTGACCTGACGAGCCTGACCCCTCCGCCCATTATTCGTGCACGAGCGATTCTGGGTGAATCACGAACCACGCAAAAGAAAACATATCCGAGTGTGGAATAGCCTCCAACCTAACACCTGCCAGGGGGCCTTCAACAGCCAATCCCGTTACATCCCACAGCGACCTGCGTCTTAAGATCTCGAAATCGATTGCCTTTAGCCTCAAAAATCAAGAGTCGACCTTCCAGCTCACGTCGAAAGACACCCGTCGACCCCAGATTTCTTGAGCCGGATATCGACGCTTTGTCGAGTGCAGAAAGAGCGCCTTTCGACGCGTGAAATACCACCAGGTCAACGCCGCCTACAACATCATTGATAACTTTTTCGCGCTTCGAGACCGAGTGCGGATAGGCTTTGGCGACGCCACCCAACTCCACCGTGACCACCTTCTCCATCGGCCTCAGTCTGCCGTCCGTTTCACCTTTGAACAGCCAGGGTTTATCGTCAATGTCGTCATATCCGGGATACGGGTTGCGTCCATACTCTCTGGAATGGCCCGTTTCACGGGATAAAATCTCCCCATCAGGAAACGCAGATGCGAACTGTTCAAAAGAGATGATTTGAGCCGCCACGGGTGTCAGCCGGCGCTCGGTCAGTGTTCCGACGATAGCCTCACCGTTCAGTTGCTGAAACAGGGAATGCGTCTGACGATCGTACATGACGAGATCAGAATGTCTCAACATGCCCGAAACACCAAAATCGTACACGTCTCCCTCAATGGTGCGTTGAAATACTAGAGCGCTGTAACACAGAGGGCAAAACGTCACTATCAACGGCACACCAGCCAGCTCATCATTTACGATTTCGTGCCACGTCAGAATTTGAAGCGGATAGGCCCGAGCCTGCCCATCAACAACCACCGATATCACGGGTTCGCGTTTCTTGAGCCATCCCTCAGCACCGCGGATGGTTACAAACTTCGGACGATCGATCGAAGGGATGGCGTCTCGGCGCACATTTACAGACAGTTCGCTGAGATCAATGGTCGACCGATCAAAATCCGTTCACCACCCCTGCGCCGAAAGTTGAGCTCCGATCTGTCCAAAACAAGCAAGAGGAAGCAGCACTGAACAGACTACGGTCGCCAACATCCTCCCAAGCGGGGTCGCAATCCTGTTCGCGGGCGAAAACGCTGAAACTATGTCGGAGAAATGGCTGATCGGGTATGGGTACCACGGCGGAAAAAGAAAAAGTGGAATTCACCTGTTGGGATGACCGATGTGGGTGTTCGTTACAGCCCCTCCACTTGAATATCAGTTCCCTACCCTCTACATAGATGGAGACTGGCTCGCTTCCCTCCCACCCGGATCGAGGCCAGACCCACCTCACCAAGACCGAGGTTGATATGAAATATGCTCCCCTGGTTGGGCGAATTCTCTTCGCCGCAGTTTTTGTGTTTTTCGGTGCAGGGCACTTGACCGCCACCGAGGTCATGGTTGATGGAGGAATGGTTCCATCGTTCTTACCCTTCCCCACTTTTATCGTCATTGGAACAGGCATAGCGATCATTTTAGCAGGTCTTGCCATAGCGGCCGGCTACAAGACAAAACAAGCTGCGCTATTCCTCTTCTTCTTTCTTCTTGGCACGTCAATTCTGATCTGGGGATCGGGCTTTGCTGCGGGTGAACAGGTTGCGACGGGAATGTTTCTGAAGGACTTTGCTCTTGCTGGAGCAGCCCTCATGATTTATCACTTCGGGCCTGGACCTATGAGCATGGACGCCAAAAATGTGGAGGAGTAAAGCCGCTTAACAAATTTTGTTTGAACCACTGTAACTCACTCGTCATCTGCGTGACTCAGTAGGTGGACGACAAGGCTCCCACCATAGGACACTATCAACGAACCCTTAATTGTCATGAAACCTTAATTGTCATGAAATACGCCCCTCTTATTGGCCGAATTATGTTCGCAGCCCCTTTTCTGATGTTTGGACTTGGTCACCTCACCGACGCGCAAGGCATGGTGGATGGCGGAATGGTTCCATCGTTTCTGCCCGCTCCAACAATCGTCGTCTATCTCACTGGCATCCTGATTATTGTCGGTGGAGTTGCGGTCTTGTTGGGCTACCGAACAAAACTCGCGGCGCTGGTTCTGGCCGGATTTCTTCTTTCCACAGTACTCTTCGTCTGGGGATCCGGATTTATGGCAGGCGATCAGATGGCGACCGGCATGTTCATGAAGGACCTTGGCCTGGCTGGCGCGGCTCTCATGATGTCACATTTTGGCGCGGGACCGAACAGCATGGACGCTAAAGCGGCTGAATAACGCTGCCGCCCTTTGGAACTACATTCTATCGGCAACCCGGTCGGCCACTGCCTCGCCTATAGCCAGGCAGGCAGTGGCCGCGGGGGACGGTGCATTGCACACGTGGAGCATGTTGGGTTGCTCGACAAACACGAAGTCATCGACCATAGACCCATCTTCGCGTATCGCCTGTGCCCGTATTCCGGATCTGCACCCAATGAGATCGTCCACCGAAATTGCAGGCACCATAGTGCGTAGCGCACGGACGTACGCTCGCTTGGAAAGTGTCCGCCGCACTTCGACTACACCTTTACGCCAGTGAGCTCTGGCCATTTGACGGAAACCTCGAAACCGAACGGCTTCGAGAAGGTCTCGGGTACTGATTTGAGATAGCGAGTACCCTTCCCTTCCGGTGGCGAGTATGGCATTGGGGCCCACTTCGATTCGTCCGTCGATCGTCCGCGTAAAATGCACACCGAGAAAAGGATATGCGGGGTCGGGTACGGGATAAATCAGATTTTGGCAGAACTTTTGGGCCTGCTCTCTCAGTTCGTAATACACGCCGCGAAAGGGAACGATCTGCATTCCGGGATCAGCACCGGCCATTCTTGCTATCCGGTCAGAGTGGAGTCCGGCGCAATTGATCATCAGGTCATACCGTCTTGAGGATCCTTCCGTAGTAACCAGAACCCTATCCTCCAGCTGTTTGAGGGCCGTCACCGGCGCTCCTGTACTCACTTGATGACCCATTTCCAGAAGAATTTCCTTCAGGCGATTCGCAACGGCCGAAAAATCTACAATTCCCGCTTCCGGAACGTGTATTGCCTGTACGCCGCGAGCGTACGGTTCAATTTCTGACAGTTCGCCCGGAGACAGCATAATGCAGCGAATACCATTTTCCTGACCTCGACGGAAGATGGCATCCAATCTGGACACTTCGGCTTGGCCAACCGCAACAATCACTTTGCCGCAGGTCTCATATGAAACGTGGTGATCCCGGCAGAAGCTGACCAACTGCGAGCGACCCTCCCGGCACAATACAGCCTTCATCGAGCCAGGCGTATAGTATATCCCCGAGTGGATGACGCCCGAATTTCGACCCGACTGATGTGCTGCGACCCGATCCTCCTTTTCCAGCACCTCGATTCGAGCGCCGGGCCAGCGCTTCGAAATCGCATAGGCCGAGGCCAACCCGACCAATCCTCCACCGATCAGCGCAACGCGCTTTTCGCCGCTCATTCCTCGGTGATGTACTCGGAAGGCAGACCGTTGTTGGCCAGATGCTCCATCGCGTCACAGAAGCGTTCCAGCTCTTCCATCGTCGTGTAAACGTTCGCCGTCACGCGAGCGCCTTCAAATTCTGCGTGCTTGATAGGTGTGATGATGATCCGATGCTTATCCCACACGTATTTGCCCACGGCCCGCGTATCCAGACCATCGATGTCCACATTTCCGATACAGCAGGAGAATTCCGGCTTCAGGCTTGTGTTGAGCCTGATACGATCGTGTTGCAACAGGCGCTCTGCCCAGTAATCGCGGAGATAACGCAGCCGGGCTTCCTTTCGCTCGGCGCCAATACCCTGATGGAATGTCAGCGCTTCAGAAATTGCGTTGTGATTTGCGGCAGGATGCGTTCCGATCTCCTCGAACTTGCGAATATCGTCATCCATGCGCTCCGAAGCGGCCATCATCGGCCAGAGGTCTTTGATCTTCTCTTTTCTCACATAGAGCATTCCCGTTCCATGAGGCGCAAGGAGCCATTTGTGGAGACTTGTAGCGAAGTAGTCGCAGTCGAGATCTTCGTGTTTGAAGGCAAAGTGCGCGAACGAGTGGGCCCCGTCAACGATGACTGGAATGCCGCGTTTGCGAGCCATCTGAACCACACCCTTGACCGGCAGGATCTGTCCAGTCAGATTGATGATGTGGCACATCAAGATGACTTTCGTCCGCGGAGTGATGTTTTCTTCGAACAGACGGACAATTTCATCCGGATCTTCTGAAGGGGTCGGAATCTGGAACTGCTTCAGTACAATTCCTTCTCGTCGCTCGCGCTGTTTGAAGGTTGTGATCATGCGACCATAGTCCTGCGTGGTAGTCAGCACCTCATCGCCGCGCTGGAGATCCATTCCAAGCTGGCATATCTGCAGCCCTTCGGAAGCATTTCTGGTTATGGCAATTTCTTCGGGCGACGCTCCAAATTCTCGCGCGAGTCGCTGACGGACTCCCTCTTTCTGAGGCTCCAGGATTTGCCACATGGTATAGACAGGCACTTCATTCGAAAAATCCAGATGCCGTTTCATCGCCTCTTGGACTATCGTAGGCGCAGGGCTGACGCCTCCATTATTCAGATTTACGATGGAGCGATCCACTGTGAACGCCTGCTGTATTTCGTGCCATAGATCCTCATCTCTGGCCATATCCTCAGGTGTACCTGAAAATGAGGTCAGCGAATCGACAAATTGAGAGAGTGATGCAGGTTTGAAAGTGGCAGCCAGCATTCCTGCGGTGGCAGGAGCGGAAACGGCGCCCAGAAAAGTTCGACGGGAGTACATGGCGGATCGGAATTGCTGGTTCAACGGATCCTTAAATGTACTGGAAATCAAGCGGTAATCAATGCCGGTCCTGCTTGATGACTACCTCTACAAACGTCCCACGAATTCGATCTTCCCGTCTTGTACAGTAGGTGTATAAAAACCCGCTACGGTTCTGCCCAGGAAGTAAATGGCCATCATTGTGATTACGAAAACGATAGTCGCCATGACCGGGATTCGAAAAGATCTCTCCATTCGAACGTCGGCTCGAACCATGGAGCGTGTGGCGGCCGTACCTGGCGTAACCGCTACGGACTCCGGAGCCGGGGCAAGATTGACCTTCAATTCAGCTATTTGGGCCTGATCGGCCATATTCACGCTAGAATGATGTAAAGTAATTCAGAATGGTTAAAAGCTGGAAGCTTCTCCGATTACGGGAACGTGTAAAAGAGCGCGATTCGCGATTCAGCGCTCCTATCGAGGCCCGTCTTCACTAGATCCGCACCTGTTAAATGTCGCCAAACCGCTGCATCGTTGCTCATTTCCCGAAGTGGTACGTGAAGCTCCCCCACGGCAACCAAGGAGCAATCACGTCAGAAGTAATGATGGAGACAAAGGCCAGATCGGTGGTCAGTTTTCCTCCAATGAACCGCAATCCGGCACTCACAAGAATTAATGTTTCGTCAAAAAAGAAAAGGTAATTTTCAGAAATTACCTTGAGCTTCGAAGACAACTGCCTTTCGAGCCCCACAAGAATAATCGGGGTTGAATTCACGTCGCCTCCGCCGAAAAGAAAGCCCGCACCCACACTGACAGCTCGATTGGACGGACCGATTGTCGAAACCCCGTAAACTATCCCTCCCCCACCATTTTCGCTTGCAATTCGCCCGGCGAGGACCCCCACTGCGAAGGATCGATCATTTTTGTTGTAGAGAGTCAGTTTGGGAGCGATGTAGATAAGTTGTGACGCGGCTCCTGGAAATAGACTGGTGCCACCGGATACGATGACGTTCTCGGATACGCCGTAGGCGATCAGCCCGAATACGATCTCGTAATTGGCCAGGTAGATTCCTCCCTTCTTGAGAGGTCGTCCAGTCGCCGCAAAAAACAGCCGCGACGAAGTCGGATCCAGTTTCATCAGACCCTTCTGGCTAATTCGCCCCCGAATGGTTCGCCGGGACCTAACGTCTGCCACTAAAAACGTAAACTCAAGGCCCAAGGTGGTCCGAAAGCTGATTTCCGTCTCGGATTCCGAAAGAATCGTCCCTACGAACGTCGAACCATCCGTCAACGTGATCTCGATGAACTCCTGTATTTCCTGAGCGTGGGAATTGTCGGTGCTGCCCAATCCAAACGTAAACAGGACCAGGAAAGTCACGAAAGAAGCTTTAGAACGCATAATATCACCTCACTGCGATGCACGGAGTAGAGTACACAATTCAGCCTCAGAATTCAAAAAACTGACTTAACCCTCTAACTTGAACCTCAGGCGAGCTCAGCCAGTCCACTTTCCAGCCGGTCCAGTTCTTCGCGAATTTCAGTCGCTTTCGACCGTTCTTTTTCCACGACTTCTGCTGGAGCTCTTGAAACGAAACTTTCATTGGACAATTTTTCCTCTACACTCTTCAGGAATTCTCGCTTGTCTTCAATTTCTTTTCGGATCCGATCTCGCTCCACCTCAAGGTCAATCATGCCCTCAAGGGGTACAAATACCTGATTTCGGCCAACTACGACCGAGGCAGATGCCGGAGGAATCGCGGCATCCGTAGATACCGTCAGATCCGAGACCTTTGCGAGCTTGGCGAAATAGTCCTGATGTTCTTTGACGGGGCCGACCAGCTCAGACTCCAGATGAAGTGAGGCCGAGATTTCCTGGCCGGGCGGCACATTGTACTTGGACTTGATATTTCGAATGCCCGATATCATTTCCTGCATCGTACGAAAATGATCTGCCAATGACTCGTCCATCTGAGAAGCATCAGACTGAGGCCAGGAGCTGGTCATGCAGATATCGCCCTCCTGTCTGGGGCGAACCTGGGTCCACAACTCTTCCGTAATAAAGGGCATGAACGGGTGGAGAAGTTGGAGCATTTTTTCGAACAGCTCGAGGGCCAGCGCAATCTTGTCATCCTCCATTTGCTCTCGCCGCGCTGGCTTGATCAACTCGAGATACCAATCACAAAAATCTCCCCAGAACAGGGTGTAAATCTTTGTGATCGCCTCGTTTAATCGATACCGCTCAAGATCTTCTTCCACAGCCAGGATGGTCCTGTTCAGGCGCGTCAACATCCACTTCTCAACAAATTCCAGTTCGCCAAATGAGCGCTCGCGTCGATAGTCTCTGCCATCCTCCATGAATTGACCGAACACGTTGAACGCGTTCCAGATCTTGTTCGCGAAATTGCGACCCATCTCGAATTTCGTGGGATCCAGTTTGATGTCCTGACCCTGAGCACACAGGATGGTCAGACTGAAGCGCACGGCGTCGGCTCCATACTGGTCGGTCATATCCAGCGGATCGATCCCGTTCCCCAGAGATTTGGACATCCACCGGCCTTGTTTGTCTTTGATCATGCCGGTGATGAAGATGTCCTTGAAAGGGACATCTCCCATGAAGTACATCCCGGCCATGATCATTCTAGCAATCCAGAAGAACAGAATGTCATAACCCGAAACGAGCACTGCTCCCGGATAGAACTTTTCAAGCGCTTTTGACTCGTTCGGCCAACCCAGCGTGGCAAAAGGGCACAACCAGGAGGAAAACCATGTGTCCAGCACATCCTCATCCTGAACCATACCAGGCTCGGGTTCGTCGATGGAGACAATGAAACCACGCGATTCGTCGATCTCGCCCTCCCCATCCAGGTGATACCAGACTGGAATACGATGTCCCCACCAGAGCTGCCTCGAAATCGTCCAATCTCGAATGTTCTCGAGCCATCGGTAGTATTCGTTCTCCCATCGCTTCGGATGAAATTTGACCCGCCCATCCCTCACTGCTTCGAGAGCGGGCTCGGCCAGCGGTTTCATCTTTACAAACCACTGACGCGAAATGAGGGGCTCGATGATGGTCTTCGAACGGCTCGAAATCGGAACCGTCGACTTGTAGTCCTCAATTTTCACCAGGAGGCCCAGCCCCTCGAGATCTTCGACAATTTTCTTGCGGGCATCGAAGCGGTCCATTCCCTCATACGCGCCACCATTTTCGTTGATGGTCGCGTCGAAGTTCATAATGTTGATGATTTCGAGGTCGTGCTTCCGACCAATCTCAAAGTCATTTTTATCATGGGCAGGCGTCACCTTCAGGGCTCCCGCTCCAAACTCACTTTTGACGTAATCGTCCGCAATGATGGGGATTTCGCGATCGGTGAGCGGCAATTTTACGGTCTGTCCAATCAACTCGGAATAGCGCTCATCCTCCGGGTGCACCGCAATCGCCGAGTCACCCAGCATCGTTTCTGGACGCGTTGTTGCTATCTCGATGAAACCCTTTCCGCTGGCGAGAGGGTATTTTATATACCACAAGTGACCCTTGCGATCGACATTGTCGACTTCTTCGTCGGACAACGCGGTCATGTCAGATGGACACCAGTTGACAAGGTATTCACCTCGATAAATAAGGCCGTCGTCGTAGAGGCGGACGAATACATCCTGAACCGCCCGAGAAAATCCCTCGTCCATCGTGAAGTATTCCCAGGACCAGTCGCAGGAATCTCCGAGTCGCCGTTTCTGCTCGAGGATGATCCCACCGTACTCTTTCTTCCAGTCCCACACCTTCTCAATGAAGGCTTCGCGGCCGTAGTCGTGCCGATTCTTTTTTTCCTCTTTCTTGAGCGCCTTTTCGACCACATTCTGGGTGGCAATGCCGGCATGATCCATCCCAGGCACCCACAATGCTTCAAAACCCTGCATTCGACGAAGACGGGTGAGAGTATCCTGAACGGTGTCCTGCAGTGCATGGCCCATGTGCAATCGACCCGTCACGTTGGGAGGGGGCATCACGATCACGTGAGGCTCCTTTCCCGACCCGGCATCCGTGCGAAATAGATCGTTCTCTTCCCAGTAGGTATACCACTTGCTCTCGATTTTCGCCGGATCGTATTTCCCGCGATCGGCAAGGGGCTTCTTGTTGGCTTCAGGCGCCATGTATCTGCTTTTCGAGTCGAAAGAATGAGGGCGATGAAGATACGTCCTGCCCGGGACGCATCCTGACTGAGATCGCGAATTTGCCGTTAGAACCTAAGCAAGCAACTGGCGGTTTCAAGTCCTAGATTAGGAACGGTGCGACCGACTGATCTGATGCGATCTGGCATGTGCCGGACCCTCTATGGCCCTCCATCTTCAACCAAGCATTGACCTCCTGATCCTTGCCATACGCTGGAAAGAAATACGTAGCCGTTGCCGGTAATATTGGAGCAGGAAAAAGTTCACTGACTCGAATATTGTCGAGCTATTTCAAGTGGGAATCCTATTTCGAACGGGTGGATGACAATCCATACCTGTCAGACTTCTACGAAGACATGCATCGCTGGTCGTTCAATCTGCAGGTCTTCTTCCTGTCCAGCCGGTTCGAACACCAGCGTTCGATAGAAGAATCTCCCCATAGCGTGGTTCAAGACCGATCAATCTATGAAGATGCCGAAATTTTCGCGCGCAATCTGCACGAGATGGGTCTCATGGCGGCCCGGGACTACGACAATTACACAGCGCTGTTCAGGACGATGACTTCGTATTTGAAACCACCGGATCTGCTTGTGTATCTGAGGGCGACCGTCCCGACGCTGGTCAGTCACATTCAGTCTCGTGGTCGAGAGTTTGAGTCCACGATTCGGATTGAGTACCTGGAACGACTCAACAAACATTATGAGGACTGGGTTGGACGCTATGACCTCGGACCAAAAATAATTATTGACGTGGATGAGATGGACTTCGTCAACGTGGAGGAAGATCAAGCACGAATCATCGCGCAGATTGAGGCTCGACTTTTTGGACTTTTCCCAGA
>Ga0209554_1001360_pt1 | contig 18585 bp, 14 predicted proteins | sample MarorgKNORR_S2LV_5_FD_188221 | JGI IMG/M metagenome (GOLD analysis project Ga0209554, IMG submission 188221) | Marine microbial communities from the Southern Atlantic Ocean, analyzing organic carbon cycling - Bottom_A/KNORR_S2/LV (SPAdes) (version 2) | ecosystem: Environmental > Aquatic > Marine...
TTCCGACGCTGGAGACTTTGCTGGATCGTGACGAGCGCCCGGATCATATCATCATTGAGACATCCGGGCTGGCATTGCCGAAACCGCTGATCAAAGCTTTCCAATGGCCGGAGGTTCGGAGCAGGACAACGGTCGATGGCGTGATCACCGTGGTGGATGGGCCGGCTGTAAAATCGGGCTTGTTTGCGGATGACCCGGAATTGATCAAAAAGCAGCGGGAAGCCGATCCGACTTTGGACCATGAAAATCCCTTAGAAGAGGTCTTTGGCGATCAGTTGGCCTGCGCCGATATGGTGATTGTGAGCAAATCCGATATGCTTGATCAAGCCGAATTGGATAGTGTTCTGAACCTTGTCAATAAGGCAGCCAGAACTTCTGTCGAAGCGATTCCGGCGGTGCACGGCAGGCTCGATCCCGGTATTATTCTGGGTCTCAATGCCGCCGTCGAAGATGATGTCGATGCGCGGCCTTCCTGCCATGACGATGAAGAAGAACACGAGCACGATGATTTCGACACGTTCACGCTGGATGTCGGCGCGCAGTCAGAGCCCGCTGGTTTTGCGGAGAAAGCAAAACAGGCGCTTGGCGTCGAAGGTGTGCTGAGAATCAAGGGGGTTATCGCAATCGATGGAAAACCAGCACGGTTGATCGTCCAGGGCGTCGGCACACGGGTCGAGCATTATTTTGACCGGCCTTGGCGCGACGGCGAAACACGGGCCAGCCAATTGGTGGTGATCGGCTTGCAGGGATTTGACCGCGCCGCCGTTGAAGCCGTTTTTGAAGCTTAAGGGGCATCATGCATCTTCTTGTCACTCAACCTGGAGAGATTAATGACGGCAGCGAGGCTGTCGATCTGGGTCAGTCGCCGGGTGACATTGTCTTTTTATCAGCTGCCGCGAGCGACCTCGCGATCCTCGCCGAACAACATCGAAATGGCGACTATCCATCATTGCGCCTCGCCAATCTCATGCAGCTCGGCCACAACATGTCCGTCGATGTTTATGTGGAGAACACAATTGCCCATGCCAGGTTGGTGATTGTGCGCCTGCTCGGCGGCATCGGCTATTGGCCTTATGGCATCGAGCAAATCCGATTAGCTTGTTTGGAGAATAACATCCATCTCGCTGTCGTACCGGGAGACGATACGCCTGATCCCGAACTCAACGAACAATCAACGCTTAATCCCGAGGCTTGCCATCGCCTTTGGCAATATTGCGCACAAAGCGGCTCGGACAATATTGAGAATTTTTTAAATTATGCCAGTTCGCTAATCGGCACTGAAAAAGAGTGGGTTGAGCCAGCTCCTTTAATGCGGGCCGGATTGTATTGGCCCCATAGTGCGTTGCCAGATTTGAAAGAAGTTCAAAAACACTGGCAGGAAGGCCAACCGGTCAACGCGATCGTTTTTTATCGGGCATTGGTGCAAACCTCTGATCTTGCGCCCATAGATGCGCTGATCGAGAGCCTGCAAGCGAAAGGCCTCAACCCATTGCCGATTTTTGTCGGTAGCCTCAAAGACCCGACATCAGCCGAAATTGTTAAAACACTGATCGCCGAGACCTCACCGGACATTATTTTAAACTGCACCGGCTTTGCGGTGTCATCGCCCGGCAAAGACAGCATTGGTACACCCTTTAGCGCGGCCGACTGCCCGGTGCTGCAAGTTGTGTTGTCTGGCGGCACATTTGAGGATTGGGACGACGGCAGCCGCGGTCTCGCGCCAAAAGACCTCGCGATGAATGTCGCTTTGCCTGAGGTCGATGGCCGGCTGATCAGCCGGGCTATATCTTTTAAAAAGAGCGTTCAGTTTGATGATGCGACTGAGGTCGCCGTGATTAAACATGAGCCAGTTGCAACGCGGGTTGATTTTGTTACGGACCTTGCCGCTTCTTGGACGCGCCTTCGCCGAACTCAATCAAGTGACCGCCGGGTGGCTGTCGTTGTGGCAAATTATCCCAACAAAGACGGGCGGCTCGGCAATGGGGTCGGGCTCGATACCCCGGCAGGCGTGGCGGCTGCATTTAAACGCATGAGTGATGATGGCTACGCGCTTGGCGAAAATTTTCCGGCCTCCAGCAAAGAGGTAATGGATCACTTGTTGGCGGGCCCGACCAATGCTGCGGGAGAAAGAATTGGCGGCGAGGCTTATTTGATTGAAGATTATCTGGGTTTTTTCAACGCGCTACCCAAGGCCGTGCAAGACGAAATCACCGAGCGCTGGGGCGCCCCCCAGGATGATCCCTTTGTGACAGGTGAGCATTTTGTTCTCCCTGCCCATATCTATGGCAATGTGGTCTTGGCCGTGCAGCCGGCGCGAGGCTACAACATTGATCCAACGTCGTCGTACCATGATCCTGATCTCGTGCCACCGCATGGTTATCTCGCGTTTTATGCCTGGCTCAGGTGCGAGATGGATATCCACGCGATTATTCATTTTGGCAAACACGGCAATCTCGAATGGCTGCCGGGTAAAGCCTTAATGCTGGATGAAAACTGTTACCCCGAGATTGCGCTCGGCGCGTTGCCGCATCTTTATCCGTTCATCGTCAATGATCCAGGCGAAGGCACCCAGGCCAAACGACGCTCTCAAGCCATCATCGTTGATCATTTGACGCCGCCGCTGACGCGCGCTGAAAGCTACGGGCCGCTCCGTGATCTCGAACAATTGGTCGATGAATATTATCAGGCAGCCGGCATGGACCCGAGACGTCTCAAGATATTGAGCGAGGAAATTCTCGAACTTAGCCAGCGGATTGGCCTCGATAAGGATGTCGGCATTGTAAAATCGGACGATGAAAACGCAGCGCTATCCAAGATCGACAATTATCTCTGCGAGCTTAAAGAAATGCAGATCAGGGATGGCCTTCACATTTTTGGGCAATCGCCGGCTGGCAGTCAGGAAACCGATCTACTTGTCGCGCTCACCCGCTTGCAGCGTGAAGATGGAAAAGCTGAGAATGCATCGCTCATTCGAGCGCTTGCTGCTGATCTCGGCTTGGATGGTTTTGATCCGCTCGATTGTGAGATGGGTGCGGCGTGGAAAGGTGAGAGACCTAGCGAGCTCGCCAATTTTGACGGCGACTGGCGCAGCAACGGCGATACGGTTGAGCGCTTGGAATTATTGGCAATCGACTTGGTGAATGGCTCTTTTCAGCCAAAATCCGAATGGGTCAACTCTACCCATGTTCTCGGTTTCATTCAAAATCACTTGAGGCCAACCATCGCTGATTGTGGTGAGCAAGAGCTCGTTGGCTTAATGCGGGGGCTCAACGGTTCTTTTGTGCCGCCCGGCAGTAGTGGTGCGCCGACCCGAGGACGCTTGGATGTTCTGCCGACCGGGCGAAATTTTTACTCGGTCGATGTGCGTGCAGTACCCACCCCCGCAGCTTGGAAGCTTGGCTGGAAATCAGCAACGTTGCTGATTGAGCAACATTTTCAGGAGCACGGCGAATATCCCAAACGCCTCGCGATGAGTGCCTGGGGAACGGCCAATATGCGCACCGGTGGCGATGATATCGCCCAAGCTCTGGCGCTGATGGGGGTGCAGCCTCAATGGGATAAACAAGCCAATCGGGTCACCGGCTTCGAAGTGATGCCATTGACGGTGCTGGGGCGTCCGCGCGTCGACGTCGTGTTTCGAATTTCCGGTTTTTTCCGGGATGCTTTTCCGAGCCAAGTTGATTTGCTCGACAGTGCTGTCCGCGCCGTTGCATCTCAAGACGAATCCGAATACGACAATCCGTTGGCGGCGCAGGCTCAAAAGGATAGGGCCGCTTTTGTCGCCTCGGGCTCAAGCGAAGAAGACGCCACCCGCCGCGCCGGGTTTCGCGTTTTCGGCTCCAAGCCGGGCGCGTATGGGGCAGGGTTGCAAACGCTGATAGATGAAAAGTGTTGGGAGACGGATGAAGATTTGTCCCGCGCCTATGTTGCTTGGGGAGGTTACGCCTACGGTGATGGTGCCGAAGGCGAGGCTGAAAACAACCTCTTCGAAGCCCGCCTTAAAGGCGTTGAAATCGTCGTCCACAACCAAGATAACCGTGAGCACGATATTTTGGACAGCGATGACTACTACCAGTTTGAAGGTGGTATGACGGCGGCGGTGCGTGAACTCTCAGGCGCGCAGCCCACCATATATCACAATGATCACAGTCGTCCCGACACGCCCAAAATTCGCACCCTTCAGGAAGAAATCGGCCGCGTTGTGCGCGCTCGGGCGGCCAATCCTAAATGGATCGAAGGCGTGATGCGCCACGGCTACAAGGGCGCGTTTGAGATCGCCGCGACGGTCGATTATCTGTTTGCTTTTGCCGCGACGGCCAAAGTTGTTGAAGACCATCACTTTGATCAATTGTTCGAAGCCTATCTCGAAGATGAAAACGTGCGCGACTTTATCGCTGAAAACAACGCGCCGGCTTTGCAGGAAATTGCCGAGAAGTTTGAGGAAGCCATTGAGCGTGACTTCTGGCATCCGCGGTCGAACTCGGTTGGAGATTTGCTGGCGAAATTGCGCCACAATGTTGAAAGGGAATTGGTATGAGTGACGAACTCTCAGAAGAAGAACTAAACGCGCGGGCCAATGAAAAGCGCCGCAAGCACAAAGCAGCCAAAGATAAAATTCTCGCCACCAAAACCAAAGAAGGCGGTTTGCTGGTCGTTCACACCGGCAAAGGCAAGGGCAAGACGACGGCGGCGATGGGGATTGTATCCCGCTGCATCGGTCACGGCATGAAAGTCGGCATTGTGCAATTTGTTAAAGGTAAATGGGAAACCGGCGAGCGCGTGGTGCTGGAGGCTTTCCCGGAGCTTGTCACCATCACCGCAATGGGCGAGGGCTTTACCTGGGAAACGCAAGATAGAGCGCGCGATATCGAGGCCGCGAATGCGGCTTGGGCGCGGGCTAAAGAAATGATTGAAGACCCCGAATTAGCGCTCGTACTTATGGACGAGATCAACATCGTGCTGCGCAATGACTATATCGATATCAACGAAGTCGTGGACTATCTCAAAGCCAAGCCCGTTGACATGCATGTTATCTGCACCGGGCGTAATGCAAAACCGGAACTGATCGAAATTGCTGATCTGGTCACCGAAATGACTGAGATCAAACATCATTTTCGGGATGGATATAAAGCGCAGGCCGGGATCGAGTTTTAACGAATGTCGTCGCTCATGTTCCAGGGGACAGGCTCAGATGTCGGCAAATCACTTGTCGTCGCCGGTCTCTGCCGGGCGCTGATCAAACGCGGGATGACGGTCAGGCCGTTTAAGCCACAAAACATGTCAAACAATGCAGCCGTGACGCCGGAGGGCGGTGAGATTGGCCGCGCGCAAGCCTTGCAAGCCAAAGCCGCGGGTGTTGATCCGCACATTGATATGAACCCGGTGCTCTTAAAGCCGCAATCAGAAATCGGCGCGCAGTTGGTGGTGATGGGAAAAGCCGAGGGCAATTACCCGGCCCGCGACTATCAGGCCAAGAAGCTTGAACTGTTGCCCGTCGTGGTCGAGGCTTTTGAGCGCCTTAAACAAACCGCCGACATTGTGCTCATCGAAGGGGCGGGAAGTGCGGCGGAGGTTAACCTCCGCGAGAACGACATTGCCAATATGGGTTTTGCCGTTGCGACCAAAACGCCGGTCGTGCTGGTGGCCGATATCGACAGGGGCGGCGTGATCGCCAGCGTTGTTGGCACCTGGGAGTTGCTGCCGGAGGAAGAGCGCGCGCTAATAGCAGGCTATGTCATCAATAAGTTTCGCGGCGACGTTACGCTTTTTGAGAGCGGCATCGACATTATCACTCAAAAGACCGGGCTCAAATGTTTTGGCGTCATTCCTTTTGTGCCGGAAGCTGCAAAACTGCCGCAGGAAGATGCGCATACTTTAGAGAATACCGCGCAAAAAAGCAGCGGCGGTGCGATCAAAATTGTCGTGCCGAAACTCGCCCATATTTCAAACTATGACGACTTTGATCCTTTGATTACTGAGCCCGATGTTGATCTACAAATTGTGCCGCGCGGCGAAGTGCTGCCGGGCGATGCGGATTTGATCATTTTGCCGGGCTCCAAAACCACGATTGCCGATTTGGCTGATCTTCGAGATCAAGGCTGGGATATCGATATCGCGGCGCATCTTCGCAGGGACCGCAGTGTTCTCGGCATTTGCGCTGGCTATCAGATGCTCGGCACGGCGATTACTGACCCGGGCAGAACCGAAAGTGATATTGCCGCCATCGACGGTCTTGGATATTTGGACGTTGCCACCAAAATGGGCGGCGATAAGTCTTTGGTTGAAGTAACGGCTGCGTCGTCCCTTGGGCTTGGAGAATTCAAGGGTTATGAAATGCATATCGGCACGACCAGCGGTGCCGATTGTAACCAGCCCTTTGCCGTAATTAACGATCAACCCGTTGGCGCGATCTCAAAAGACGGCAAGATCATGGGCTGTTATTTACACGGCCTTTTTGCCAATGACGATTTCCGCCACGCGTTTCTTTCTCATTTGAAAGCCCGCGACGAGTCTGGCATTGTCTATGATTTGCAAGTCGAAACCGCCCTTGATGCTGTGGCAGATGTCTTTGAAGACGTGCTGGATATTGAGGGTTTGCTGGCTGCTACCGACTAGCTCACCCCCTCCTTGATCCCCACCAATTCTGTCACCCCGGACTTGATCCAGGGTCCAGCCTGTTACATTTCAAAAAAGCTCATCATATAAATCCCGCCACTCAGGATTAAGGTCTTCTATCAATTGAAGTTTCCACTTGCGCCGCCATCGTTTAAGCTTCTTCTCGCGTGCAATAGCATCGTCAAACCAGTATACACTTCTGCAGTCAATCGCTGGCGTGAATATGAGAATCAATTGAAGCCGCTGATTACGGAACTTGAGGGATTAATAAACAACTTTGATCATTAATGTTCGCTATTGGCCAAAACAGCTACAAGCTGTCGAAATCTTTTCAGGCAGCCTGTGTTTGCTTTCGAGAGTAGTGTGGAATTTTCCAGGGGTACGGTTAATACTAGGTTTCCGTACACCCCTCACCCCTGCGCCAGCCACACAGTCAAAAACACGATCACACCAGCCGATATCAAACACGCATTAACAAAAAGCATCAGGCCTTTTGAGATGTCCTCATGAGTGGCATCCGACGTGCTGCCTTCGTTAGCGCTGCCGATCCATTCGCCGTCGAGGGGTTCGTCGTCGTAATCGCGGGGGCCAGCCAGTCTGAGATTGAGCGCGCCGGCCATGGCGGCTTCGGGATAACCGGCGTTAATTGAGGTTTGCTTTTTGGCGTCATGGCGGATCGCGAGCCAGGAGCGCCGGGCCTCGTTGCGTCCCCAGATAAATGCCGCGAGGCATAGAATGAGCGCAGATAGTCGGGCAGGAATAAAGTTAGCGACATCATCAAGCCGCGCCGCCGCCCAGCCGAAATAGAGATAACGCTCGTTCTTGTGGCCGATCATGCTGTCGGCGGTGTTGAGCGCTTTATAGGCGAAAGCACCCGGCAGGCCAAAAAGCGCGGTCCAAAATATCGGTGCCACTACGCCGTCCGAGAAATTCTCGGACAAAGATTCAATCGCCGCCCGAGCAACGCCATGCTGATCGAGATTTTCCGTATCCCGGCCAACGATCTGACCAGCTGCTTCCCGCGCTTCTTCAAGGTTCTCAGATTTGAGGGCTTTCGCAACGGCAGCGACATGTTGGTAGAGGCTGCGCCCCGCGATCATCGTCGACAATACAATTGCTTCCAAAATCCAGCCATAGGGAATGAGCGTTGTGAGGGTGACAATTCCCCATCCAATACCAGCTGCACCGGCGACGATGAGCACGGTCGTTACGACGCCACTTATACGCTGCTGTTTTGCCGTATCATTTTCATTGTTGAAGCGTTTGTCGCACCGATCGATCAGCCAGCCCATTATCTGTGCCGGGTGCGGTACATACCGGTAGAGCGGCTTCGGATCGCCAAAAACCGCGTCAATCATCAGGGCGAGCAGGAGAATCGGAAAGATTGTTAAACCAAGCATGGAACACTCGTAGCAGGGAGCGTTAAAATCGTCAATTAGGGGCGTTAAATCCTTTAGCTCCCGGACTTGATCCGCTATGATCCGCTCCCAAAAGAAATAACAGAAAAACGAAAAAACAATTGAGCCGGACTGGAACAAAAATGACCAAAACAGGCGTGATGATCTGCGGACATGGCAGCCGCTCTACTGATGCCGTTACTCAATTTGCCGCCTTGAAAGAGAAGCTCACCGAGCGCTTTCCGGAGTACCCTGTCGAATACGGATTTTTAGAATTTGCCACGCCGATTATACGGGAAGGTCTGGATAAACTCTGCGATCAAGGGGTCGATCACATTTTGGCCGTGCCCGGCATGTTGTTTGCGGCGGGTCACGTTAAAAATGATATCGCCTCGGTGCTCAATCAATATGCCTCAGAGCGCAACGACATTGATTTGAAAATTGAGTTCGCCCGAGCGCTCGATATTGATCCCAAAATGCTCTACGCCGCCGAAGGCCGTATTGCCGATGCCGAAGCAAGTGCTGAAACCCAGATTGCCCGCGAAGATACCTTGTTGATGGTGGTTGGCCGCGGCACGTCGGACCCCGATGCCAACAGCAATATCAACAAAATCTGCCGGATGTTATGGGAAGGCATGGGCTATGGCTGGGGCGAGGTGTGTTATTCCGGCGTGACATTCCCACTTGTCGCCCCCGGGCTCGAACACGCGGCGAAGCTTGGCTATAAACGCATCATCGTTTTCCCCTATTTTCTGTTCACCGGCATCTTGGTCGAGCGAATTTATTCGATCACTGATGAAATCGCTGCCCAATTTCCACAAATTGAGTTTCTCAAAGCGGGCTATCTCAATGACCATAAAGGTGTCATTGATACTTTTGAAGAACGTGTGCGGGGAATTATCAGCGGCGACAATCTGATGAATTGTCTGCTCTGCAAATACCGTGAACAGATCATCGGATTTGAGGCCCATCAAGGACTGCCGCAGGAAAGCCATCACCATCATGTCGAAGGCATTGGAACCGGCGAAGCCCACACTCATGATCACGATCACACACACGATCATGGCCACGCGCCGCATCCGCATGCCGATCATCCGCACGGGCCGGGCAAGCGCAATCCGGCAGCTGCCGAGTAACCCATGAGCTGCCGCAGATGATTTATTTGAAGGATCCAGCCGAGATTTACCGGGCATCCTTTGCCGCCATCGAGCGCGAAGTTGATTTATCCGACTTTCCGGAAAACCTCCATAAAATTGTGCAGCGTCTTGTCCATGCCGTCGCGATTCCGGAAATCGTCGAAGACATTGCCTGGGACGGAGATGTGGCTGAAGCGGCTTCTTCGGCGCTGACTGCAGGCGCGCCAATTATTGTCGATGCCAATATGGTAGCCGCCGGCATCATGAAAGATCGCCTACCCAAAGATGTCGAGATTTTGTGTTCTTTGCGCGACGATGCTGTGCCCGAGCTTGCCGAGAGCCTGGCGACAACGCGATCAGCGGCGGCGGTTGAATTGTGGAAGCCTCATTTAGAAGGCGCGATTGTTGCAATTGGCAATGCGCCGACAGCGTTGTTTCACTTGATCGATATGTTGGCAGAGGGTGATTGTCCGAGGCCCGCAGCCATCTTCGCTTTTCCGGTTGGTTTCATCGGTGCCGCTGAATCCAAAGTTTATTTAATCGAGAAGAATTTAGGCATTCCGTTTATCACCTTGCAGGGCCGAAAGGGTGGCTCGGCATTGGCTGCTGCTGCCGTCAACGCAGTTTTGCTGGGAGGTGACGCATGACCGTCTGGCTCACCATTGTTGGTATCGGCGAAGACGGCTTGGACGGGCTCGGTGCCAATGCGCGAAACGCCATTGATCAGGCCGATGTATTGTTCGGCGGGGAACGCCATCTCCAGCTTATCGGCAAAAAAGGAATTCAATGGAAATCACCGCTTGAAGACAGCTATGCAGAGCTCGATGGTCACAAAGGTCAAAACGTCACGGTGATCGCAACCGGTGATCCAATGTGGTTCGGCATTGGCGCGACGTTGGGACGGCGCTATGGCCCGGATGAAATTAAAGTCATTCCCGCGCCCTCTGCCTTTTCGCTTGTTGCCGCCCGGATGATCTGGCCGTTAAGCGAGGCCGGGTGTCTGACCGTTCATGGCCGTGATCTCGAACGGGTTAAGGCCTTCTTGAGCCCTGGGGCAAAGCTAATCGTCTTATCGAATGACGGCAACACGCCGAGCCAGATTGCGGGGCTTCTGAAAGAGGCTGGCTTTGGCAATAGTCCGGTCAGTGCCTTCGCTCATATTGGCGGCGCGGAGGAGGCGCGGTTTGATGCGGCTGCCTCCGATTGGAGTCAAGATGCTGTAGCTGATCTTAATACTGTCGCGGTTGAATGCGTGGCGGATGAGGGAGCGGTTATATTGCCGCGCGTCCCTGGCCTGCCGGATGATGCGTTTGAGCATGACGGCCAGCTTACAAAACGAGAAGTTCGGGCAATAACGATATCGGCATTGGCTCCCATGCCGGAGCAAATGCTTTGGGATATCGGGGCAGGCTGTGGCTCTGTCGCGATTGAGTGGATGCGGGCGACGCGGGGGGCCAAGGCCTTTGCCGTCGAGCGCAATATGGATCGCTTGGCCATGATCAACAATAATGCGCTGGCGCTCGGTGTGCCGGATTTAAAGGTCGTCTTTGGCGAAGCCTTGAACGAGATCATGGGTCTGCCGGCACCGGACGCTGTGTTTATCGGCGGCGGCTTAACCTCCGGCGGCTTGCTCGAATATTGCTGGCAGAATTTAAAACCAGGCGGCCGTCTGGTCGCCAATGCCGTGACCTTTGAAGGAGAGCGCCGCCTGATCGAAGTGCAGGCGGAGCTTGGCGGCGAGTTATGCCAAATCGCGATTTCCCGCGCCCACGAAATGGGCCGCTTTACCGGCTGGCAGCCCCTAAAACCCGTAACGCAACTCAGAATACATAAATCATGAACGCAAACATCAAAATTTGGGGGCTTGGCATTGGGCCGGGCGACCCAGATCTTATTACTGTGAAAGCTTTGAAAATCCTGCAAGCCGCCGATGTGATTGCGTATCCTGCACCTGCTGATGGTGAAAGTCTCGTGCGTTCAATTGCGGCGCCGCATATGTCGGGTACTCAAGAGGAAATTGTCATAGCAACGCCGATGGTTGTCGAGCGTCATCCGGCGCAAGATGTCTACGATAAAGCAGCAAGCGAGATAGCCGCGGCGGTCGATGCTGGTAAATCCGTTGCTGTACTCTGTGAGGGCGATCCATTTTTCTATGGCTCGTTCATGTATTTGTTTGCAAGGCTTTCAGAAAATTACGCGGTTCAGGTCGTGCCGGGCGTGAGTTCCTTGGCGGCGTGCTCGGCTGAGTTGGCGCTTCCTTTGGCGGCGCGCAATGATGTGGTGACGGTGATCCCAGGTCCCTTGGACGAAGAAACGCTCGAGCAGCAGCTAATGGCGACCAATGTCGCGGCGATCATCAAAGTTGGGCGGCACCTCGGCAAAATAAAGCGTGTGCTGGAGAAAATCGGCGCGACGGACAACGCCCATTATATCGAGCGCGCAACCATGAAAAATCAGAAGATTGTGCCATTAAGCGATCTTAATGGTGACAGTGCGCCCTATTTTTCAATGATCATTGTGCGCCGCAGCGGGGAGATTTTAGAACTTTGAGTAAATCCCCTGTTTTTGTTGTACTGAACGAAACTGGCGCGGCACTCGCCCGTAAACTTACACCTGGTTTCTCCGGCAGCGTGGTTCATGGCTTGCAAGGTCGGGTTGTGACCGCATCGCTCCATTTTGAAAATACTCTCGAGCATCTTCGAAATTTGTTTGAAGAAGGGCATCCGATTGTTGCAATTGCCTCAACTGGGATTGTCATCCGGGCACTCGCACCAAGTCTTTCAAATAAAACTAAAGAGCCGCCGGTTCTAGCTTTGTCAGAAAATGGCAAATCCGTAGTGCCACTTTTAGGCGGACATAATGGTGGCAACAAAATTGCCCAAAATATCGCTATGAATTTGGCGATTGAACCAACCATCACCACGGCGGGTGATAGCCGGTTTGGCATTGCGCTTGATGATCCGCCCGAGGGTTGGCGCGTGGCAAACCCAAACGCAGCCAAGCCGGTGATGGCGGCGCTTTTGAGCGGCGAAAATGTCCAGCTCCAAGATGAAACGGGTGAAGGCGTTGATAAAAGCTGGTTAACAGAAGCGGGAATTTCTTTCAAGGATGATGCTCAAAACTGCATTCGCCTGACCCATGCCAGGCTTCCCGAACAAACCGATGATCTCATTCTATCGCCGGGCGTTTTGGCGCTCGGTATTGGGTGTGAGCGGGGCGTTGAGGCCGGTGATTTGGCGACTTTCCTTTTTGATGTTTTTAAACAGCATGACCTCGGCAAACATGCGATTGCCTGTATCGCGACGATCGATGTCAAAGAAGACGAGACCGCAATTCGCGAGATGGCGCGTTTGGGCCAAGTGTCGGTCCGTTTGTTTGACGCAGCGCGGCTGGAGCAAGAAACCCCACGCGTGACTGATCCTTCCGACTATGTCTTCGAGACCGTTGGCACCCATAGTGTTTCTGAAGCCGCTGCCTTGGCTGCGGCAGGTCCAGATGCCGAACTGATTGTTCCCAAGCAAAAGCGGGATGGCATGACTTGCGCGGTGGCGCTGTCGCCGGCGATCATCGATCCGGACACCGTCGGGCGCGGTTGCGGGCGGCTCTCAGTAATCGGTATCGGCCCCGGCACCAATGATTGGCGGGCTCCCGAAGCAACCAATGAGATCGCGCGCGCGACGGATATTGTTGGCTACAAACTTTATCTCGATCTGCTGGGGCCGTTGATGGAGGGTAAAATCCGCCACGATTATGCGCTCGGCGAGGAACGCGACCGCGTCGCTGAAGCGCTCAATCTCGCCGCCTCCGGCAAAGAAGTCGCGCTGGTATCTAGTGGTGATGCCGGCATCTATGCGATGGCGAGCTTGGTGTTCGAGCTGATTGAGCTGTGTGGTAACGATGGCTGGCAGCGAATTGAAACCCATGTCGTGCCGGGCATTTCTGCGCTGCAAGCCGCAGCGGCCAAAATCGGCGCACCCTTGGGCCATGATTTCTGTACGATTTCGCTCTCTAATCTTCTCACTCCGTGGGAAGTGATCGAACAGCGTTTGAAGGCCGCCGCTGAAGGTGATTTTGTCATCGCGCTCTATAACCCGGTGTCGAAAAAGCGCCGCGAACAATTGGGCATTGCCCGAGACATTGTTTTAACCTCAAGGCCTGCCGAAACGCCAGTCGTGCTCGCCCGCAATCTCGGCCGCGAAGAAGAAACCGTGGACGTGATCACCTTGGGTGAGTTGGACGCCGATCTCGTAGACATGCTGACGCTTGTATTGATTGGCAGCAGTGAGACCCGTGCTTTTGAACGTGGCACTGGTAAGACCTCGGTTTACACGCCGCGCGGCTACGGCGACAAAAAGGAAAAATTTTAATGACCGTTCATTTTATTGGCGCAGGTCCAGGTGCACCCGATCTTATTACCGTGCGTGGTCTCAACCTCATCAAAAAATGCCGGGTCTGTTTGTATGCGGGCTCGCTGGTGCCGGCAGAAGTGGTCGCCGCTGCTCCAGATGGCGCAGAGGTGATTGATACAGCGCCCCTGCATTTGGATCAGATCATTGAGAAGATGGAAGAGGCGCATACCAACGGCCTCGATGTTGCGCGCGTGCACTCCGGCGATCCCTCTATTTATGGCGCGGTTGCTGAACAAATGCGGCGTTTGGATGCGCTCGGTATTGAATATGACGTCACACCCGGCGTCCCAGCCTTTGCCGCCGCTGCCGCAGTGCTCAACCGCGAACTCACCTTGCCGGAAGTTTCGCAAACCATCATCCTTACCCGTACGGACGGCAAAGCATCCTCCATGCCGGACGGTGAGGAACTGGCGTCCTTGGCCGCCTCGACAGCAACCCTCGCGATCCACTTGTCGGTTCGGAATTTAAAGAAAGTCATTGCAGATCTAACCCCGCATTACGGCGAAGACTGCCCGGTTTATGTCGTTTACCGCGTGACCTGGCCGGACCAGCTTATTTTATCCGGCACGCTCTCAGACATCCGCGCCAAAGTCCGTGAAGCCAAAATCACCCGTACAGCCCTCATCATGGTCGGCCACGTCTTCGGTGACGACGACTTCATCGACAGCCGCCTCTACGCCAAAGACCACAAGCATGTCTTGAGACCGAGGTAGGAGTTTAACCAAAGAGCGACGGTGTTGTCTGTCAGGGTCAGTTCATCGCCCAGACAAAGATAATGGTTGCAGTTGCGCCTAGAGCACTTCTTACAGCGTGAAATCGGATCCATTTGGACATTAGAATGCGTAATTCATCGGTCGGAGAGTCGACCGGCATTGCCACCAATCGATTGTTGACAGGCATGATCGCAACAAGCGTGAACGGCCAATTGCAGACCAGGATGGCGGCTCCCAAACCCCATTGCCAGATACCTGTCATATACCATGCCAAAAAGCCAAGCAGAAACCCAATTACCGCAAGGCTCGCTTGCATCACAAAGCCTCGTTTGTATGACGGCTTCCATTGCGCCAACAAAGCACCGTCTTCCAATATTAGGCGGGCAGGATGCTCCGCGATATTGATTTAGAGGGCGGCACCGGTAAACACGGCTGCGACAACGAGTGCTAATTGGCCTGCGAACATCAATCTGTCCTCATTTTATTCACCCTATACCGAAACCAACACCAACACTTTTCCGTACAGGTGATAATAAGTGTAACGTATCTGATATTTTCAGCCAAAGATTATTTTACCCCCTCACCCCGGCCCTCTCCCACGAGGGGAGAGGGGTTTTATGTTTGAAACTGATCGACTTTATTCTTCCCCTCCCTTGATAGGAGGGGATCGAGGGGAGGATGACTTTGGAATCTCGGTGAACTCTGTGTTCTCTGTGGTTTGTATCCTCCCGAATTAAGGGGACACGTAACAATTACATGTCCCCCTAATTCTCATGCCAAGAAGATGTCCCCTTTATGTGAGCCGGGCTTCGATCCAGCCGAGGGTGTGATCGAGTGTTGTGAGGACTTCGCCTTCCGGCGGCTCCGGCTGTTCAATCATCACAATCGGAATACCGAGGTCGTTGGCAGCTTGAAGTTTCGCCGCCATTGCGCCGCCGGAGTTTTTAGATACCAGCACATCGATTTGAGTGGTGACGAGTATCGTGCGTTCATGGGCGTCATCGAAGGGGCCGCGCTCTAACAAAAGATCATGGTTTGTCAGTGGGATCGGCGCTTCAGGCTTTTCGACGGCCCTAATCAAATACCATTTATCGGTGAGACTTGAGAACGCGCCCAAATCCTTGGTACCAATCGAAAGAAAAACCCGGTCGCCTAAATTTTTAAGGTGATCAACCGCGCCTTTGTAGTCCGAGACTGATATCCAGTCTATGCTGTCAGGCACCCAAGCGGCACGGCCAAATTTCACCCGCGCAACGTTGGCTTTGTTGCAGGCATCCGCCGCGTGGCTGGCCATCGTTGCGGCAAAAGGATGAGTTGCATCAATGACCATATCGATTTTGGAGTCTTCTAAATAAGCCGCCAAGCCATCAACGCCGCCAAACCCGCCGATACGAATTTTGCAGTCCGGCAAATTGGGATTGCGCGTCCGCCCGGCGAGAGAATAGATGACTTCCAAATCGGTGAGCTTGCTGGCGGCGCCGGCGAGTTTCGCTGCATCGCCTGTGCCGCCGAGAATCAACAGCCGTTTCATCCAGCTTCTCCTTTAAACGGCACATGGCCGATCTGATTGCCGCGGCGATCATAGACCAAGACTTCGATATCAACATTATTGTGAACCTCTTTTAAGGCAATTCCTTGGGCGATGCTGGCGACGTGATCGCCAAGGGTCAGATTATTCTTTTCCATGATCTCCATAATTGCCCCGGCAGAATTTTCGGCGGCGATTTGATCACAAATGTCGCTTGGTGCGCCATCTTCAGCGGCAAGTTTGGCTAAAAACTGTGGGTCGACCTGAGAGCGCTTGGAGTGTAAATCCATATGCCCAGCAGCGAGTTTGGACAGCTTGCCAAAACCGCTGGCGATCGTGACTTTGGGGATCGGGTGGGTGCGGAGATATTTCAGCGTGCCGCCGGCAAAATCTCCCATATCCAATATGGCGGAGGGCTCAAACCCATAAAGTTCGGTCGCAGCTTTTTCAGAGGTTTTGCCGGTACAGGCCGCGACATGGGTGATGTTGGTCGCGCGGGCAACATCGATGCCTTGATGGATGGAGGCGATCCAGGCCGAGCAGGAATAGGGGATAACGATGCCGGTGGTGCCTAAAATCGAAAGCCCGCCCAAAATGCCGAGGCGCGGGTTCCAGGTTTTTTCCGCTATGGCTTCGCCGTCATCGACGGAGATTTCAACTTCCACGCCAAGTTCAATGCCCGCAGTGTCAGCAACGGTTCGAAGATTATCCTCGATCATTTGGCGCGGCGCCGGGTTAATCGCTGGCTCGCCAACCGCCAGAGGCAGGCCCGGTTTGGTCACCGTGCCGACCCCTGCACCCGCTGTGAAAACAAGCTTTTCAGCTTTTTTTAGCGAGACACGAATGATCGCCCCATGAGTGACGTCGGGATCATCGCCGGCATCTTTCTCAATGGCGACCATGACGCTATCGCCGTTAAGCTGCGATTCGTGGATTTGAAACACTGGCGTTTGGCCGCTAGGCAGTGTTATCTCGACTTCGCCTAGCAGCTTACCCGTCAGCAACCCAATATAAGCTGCCTTCGCCGCGGCGGTGGCGCAAGCACCCGTCGTCCAGCCGCGCTTGAGCTCTCGCCTATCGTCAAAGTCTTCGGTATCGTCACTATTTTGCATGTATCTAACTTATAGCCTTTCAACTGGTCTCCATTCTGCTAAATTCTGCGGCTATGGAAAACCTTTCAATTGATCTTCCCGTATTTGAGCCCGGAAGCGTGTGGATTGTCGGCGCCGGTCCAGGCGATCCGGGCCTGCTGTCGATCCTAGCTTTACACGGTATTCAACAGGCCGATGTGATTGTCTATGACGCTCTCGTCGGCGACGAAATTATAAAATTGGCGGGCGAAAATGCTGAGATGGAATATGCCGGCAAACGCGGCGGCAAACCGTCGGCAAAGCAGCAAGATATCAGTGATCGCTTGGTCGCATTGGCCCAGGAAAACAAGCGGGTTTTAAGGCTTAAAGGCGGTGATCCGTTTGTCTTTGGCCGCGGCGCGGAAGAATGTTTGCGGCTCGCAGAAGAGTCCGTTCCATTTCGGATTGTGCCGGGTATTACAGCCGGTGTTGGTGGGCTGGCCTATGCCGGTATTCCAATGACAACGCGGGGGACAAATACCGCTGTTACTTTTATCACCGGTCATACTGCCGGCGGCACAGTGCCCGATGATATCAATTGGCGGGCGCTTGCTGATGGTTCTCCGGCGCTGATATTTTTTATGGGAACCAAGCATATTGGACGAATCGCCGATCAATTGCGGGAAGCCGGGCGCGCCGCTTCCGAGCCGGTTGCGATAATCGCCAAAGCCACAACGCCGGATCAGCAGGTGCTGGTCTCCACGCTGGAAAAATGTGCGGCTGATTTGGCGGCCTCCACTTTGGAGCCGCCCGCCTTGATCGTCGTCGGTGATATCGTCAATTTTCGTGAGCAATTGAAATGGTTGCCCGATGCCTGACGCAGGCGCTGCAGGACTAATCATTGCGGCCCCGTCGTCAGGCAGCGGTAAAACAGTTATCACGCTCAGTCTCCTCCGCGCCTTAAAAAATGCTGGCGTTAAAGTTGGCTCTTTTAAAATCGGCCCGGACTACATTGACCCTGCCTATCATGCGGCAGCTTCCGGTCAGCTTTGCCGAAATTTGGATTTTTGGGCGATGCGGGAAGAGACGCTGGCAAATCAAATCGCTGCTGAGACCGACCAGGCTGAAATTATCATTACCGAAGGCGTCATGGGTTTATTTGATGGTGCGAGCACGGGTTCCTCAGCAAATGCCGGCAGTACGGCAGATGCGGCCAAAAGCTTGGATTGGCCGGTCGTGCTGGTGATTGATGCCAAAGCGCAAGCCGCGTCCGTTGCGGCGCTGGTTGAAGGATTTACCAACCACCGGGATGATATTGATATAGCCGCTGTGATTTTCAATCGCATTGGTGGACCCGGTCACGAAACTATATTGCGGGAAGCGATTGAACCGACAGGCATCGCATGTCTTGGCTGTATTCCGCGCAATGCTGATCTTGAGCTGCCGAGCCGTCATTTGGGGCTGATCCAAGCCAAAGAATTACCTAAACTGGATCAATGGTTGGATGCAGCAGCTTCTAACGTCGCGGCGCATGTTGATCTCAAGTTACTCACCAAGATCGCTCGGCATTCGGCGCAGGTTTCTGCATCTCCTGCGTTTTCAGCTCTTTCTGCGCTCGGCAAACACACAGCGATTGCCCGAGATGACGCGTTCGCCTTTTGCTACGATCATATCATTGACGGCTGGCGAGAGGCAGGAACGGAGATCAGTTTTTTCT
>Ga0209554_1001362_pt1 | contig 18567 bp, 13 predicted proteins | sample MarorgKNORR_S2LV_5_FD_188221 | JGI IMG/M metagenome (GOLD analysis project Ga0209554, IMG submission 188221) | Marine microbial communities from the Southern Atlantic Ocean, analyzing organic carbon cycling - Bottom_A/KNORR_S2/LV (SPAdes) (version 2) | ecosystem: Environmental > Aquatic > Marine...
TCAATTGCTCTATTGGAAACCTCTGAAATCAATCTATTCAATTCAGCTCCTGCCTTTTTTGTATACTTAAATTTATTTGTTTCTTTTTCAATATCCAATAATTTGGTAAACGCTTTTGCAGCTACTTTATAATCTTTTTTCCCAACAAAAGTCTGCCCCTTTAAAAAGTAAAACTTTGTGCTTAGTTTACTATCTGTATCCGCATTTAACGCTTTTGCAGAATTAATAGCTTCTAAAGCTGTTGCATAATCTTGACTTTTTAATGCTTTTTCAGCGGTTTTTAATTCTTTTTTTTGCGCAAAGGATGCCATCGTCATAAACCCTAAAACGAGCGCTAATACTTGTTTTCTCATAATATTCTAATTTTAATACTCTTATTTTATTCTTCTTGATTTTCTGTTGAACCGTTTTCAATTTTCGTGCCGTTTTCATTTTCAATAGCACTTCCATTTTCTATTTCTTCTGATTCTTCTTCATGCTGAACTTTTGCTACAGCTGCAATACTATCAGACTCTTTAATGTTAATTAATTTAACTCCTTGAGTAGCTCTACCCATAACGCGTAGATTTGCAACCGCCATTCTAATAGTAATTCCAGATTTATTAATAATCATTAAATCATCTTCATCAGTTACATTTTTAATAGCAACTAAACTTCCAGTCTTCTCTGAAATATTTAAGGTTTTTACTCCCTTACCACCACGGTTTGTAATTCGGTAATCTTCTAATTTAGAACGTTTCCCGTATCCTTTTTCAGAAACTACCAAGATATTACTCTCTTCGTTATTAACAGCAACCATTCCAATTACTTCGTCTTGGTCATGTTGTAGTCTAATTCCACGAACACCAGAAGCGGTTCTTCCCATTGGTCTTGTTTTCTCTTCTTCAAAACGGATGGTTTTACCTGATTTCAAAGCCAACATTACTTGGCTATCTCCAGTGGTTAGTTTTGCTTCTAACAATTCATCATTTTCTCTAATTGTAATGGCATTTATTCCATTTGTTCTTGGACGAGAGTATTGCTCTAGTGAGGTCTTTTTGACCTGACCTTTTTTGGTTGCCATGATTACATAATGACTGTTTACATAGTCTTCATCTTTCAGATCTTCTGTTACCAAAAATGCCTTTACTTTATCGTCTTGTTCAATATTGATTAAATTTTGAATGGCTCTTCCTTTGGTGTTTTTACCACCTTCTGGAATTTCGTACACACGCATCCAAAACACTTTTCCTTTTTGAGTAAAGAATAGCATGTATTGGTGATTTGTACCAATAAATAAGTGCTCTAAGAAGTCTTCATTTCTTGTAGCAACTCCTTTTTGTCCACGCCCTCCTCTATTTTGAACTTTATATTCTTCTAAATTTGTACGTTTTAAATAGCCTGCATTTGATACTGTTACCACTACTTTATTGTTCGGAATCATGTCCTCAATACGCATATCTCCACCAGCGTAATCAATCTCAGAACGACGGGCATCACCATATTTATCTCTAACAGCAATTAACTCGTCTGTAATAATTTGAAAACGTCTTGGTTCATTTTCTAAAATATCTTTTAAGTCCGCAATTGTTATTACAATTTCATCAAATTCGGCACGCAATTTATCTTGCTCTAGTCCTGTTAATTGACGCAAACGCATTTCTACAATTGCTTTTGACTGTATTTCAGACAAGTCAAATCGTTCAATTAACTTTTCGCGAGCTTCATCTCCATTTTTAGAGGCTCTTATCAATTTAATTACTTCGTCAATATTGTCTGAAGCTATAATTAATCCTTCTAAAATATGAGCTCTGGCCTCTGCTTTCCTTAATTCAAATTTTGTTCTTCTTACAACAACTTCATGTCTGTGCTCAACAAAATAATGGATGAGTTGTTTTAAGTTCAATTGCTCAGGTCTTCCGTTAACAAGTGCAATGTTATTTACACTAAATGACGTCTGTAAAGCAGTATATTTGAATAGTTTATTTAAAACAATATTAGGAATCGCATCGCGCTTTAAAATATATACAATACGCATCCCATTTCTATCAGACTCATCTCTAATATTTGAGATCCCTTCTAATTTCTTATCATTTACCAAGTCAGCAGTTTTCTTGATCATGTCTGCTTTGTTTACCTGATATGGGATTTCAGTAACAATAATACATTCACGTCCTTTTACCTCCTCTATAATTGCTTTGGCACGCATTACAATACGACCACGACCTGTATGAAAAGCTTCTTTTACACCTTCATAGCCATAAATAATTCCTCCTGTTGGAAAATCTGGAGCTTTGACATGTTCCATCAATTCATCGATCTCAATATCTCTATTTTCGATATAGGCAAGAGTGCCATTTACCACCTCAGTTAAGTTATGTGGCGCCATGTTTGTAGCCATCCCGACTGCAATACCAGAAGCTCCGTTTACGAGTAAATTCGGAATTCTAGTTGGCAATACTGTTGGCTCTTCTAAGGTATCATCAAAATTTAAACGATGATCAACAGTATCTTTATCAATATCAGACAACATGTCTTCAGAAATTTTTTGCATTCTCACCTCTGTATAACGCATTGCTGCTGGACTATCTCCATCAACAGAACCAAAGTTTCCTTGTCCATCTACCATCATATATCGAACACTCCAGTGTTGTGCCATACGCACCATAGAATCATATACAGACGTATCTCCATGTGGGTGATACTTTCCTAAAACTTCTCCAACAATTCTAGCAGACTTTTTATAAGATCCTGTTGCTTTACTTCCTAGTTCGTGCATTCCATAAAGCACTCTTCTATGTACTGGTTTTAAACCATCTCTAACATCTGGTAACGCTCTTGAAACAATAACTGACATTGAATAATCAATGTACGCAGATTTCATCTGTTCCTCAATATTAATCGGGATCAACTTTTCTCCGTCTGTCATATATTTTTATGTATTAGTTTTTACTATTTTATTGAAGCGAGCAAGGTACAATAATTCCTTTTTTTTGCCAAAGAATATCTAGGTCTGATTCTTTAGAGTTATCAACATTTTTCTACACCTCCAAACACCCGTTAGCGGACTGATTCTCAAGTAATTCTAAGGTTATTTTTACAGACAATTTGACAAAAATTAGAAACTGGCACTTTTTTTGTAATTTTTTCATAAAAAATCTACTAAATTTACAACTAGATACAATATAGATATGGACGATAATTTTTCACCCAAAGTTAGAGATGTAATTGCATATAGCAAGGAAGAGGCCTTTCGGTTAGGTCATGATTTTATTGGTACTGAGCACTTGTTGTTGGGTTTGATAAAAAAAGGAGATGGAAAAGCTGTTGAAATTTTAACAGCTTTTGATGTTGACTTGGAATTGATGCGTAAAAAAATCGAGAAACTAAATCCTTCAAGCCCTAGTGTAGATAATGGAGATCAGAAAAAAAGCTTGCACCTGACACGGCAAGCAGAAAAAGCATTGAAAACAACTTTTTTAGAAGCTAAACTATATCAAAGTGAGGCTATAGATACTGCGCATTTATTGCTGTGTATTTTAAGAAATGAAAATGATCCAACAACCAAATTATTGAACAAGCTATACATTGATTATGATCAAGTAAAAACGCTGTACAAACAGTTGCATACTGATGAGCCTGAAACCTCTACAGACCCGATTGCAGAAATACCTTCGGATGATGATTTTAGCGACGAAAAAGCAAACCCATTTGGACAACAACCTGCCAAAGGAAAAGCAGCTAAAAAATCGAAAACACCTGTTTTAGATAACTTTGGTAGAGACTTAACTGCTATGGCAGAAGCAAATAAATTAGATCCTGTTATTGGCAGGCAAAAAGAAATTGAACGTGTTTCTCAAATCTTAAGCCGTAGAAAAAAGAACAATCCGATATTGATTGGAGAACCAGGTGTTGGTAAGTCTGCTATTGCAGAAGGCTTGGCATTACGAATTATAGAAAAGAAAGTTTCGAGAATTCTGTTTAACAAACGCATCGTTTCTCTAGATTTGGCAAGCTTGGTTGCTGGCACAAAATATCGAGGACAGTTTGAAGAACGTATGAAAGCCTTGATGAATGAGCTAGAAAAAAACGAGGACATCATCTTGTTTATTGACGAAATTCACACCATTGTAGGCGCTGGAGGAGCAACAGGTTCTTTAGACGCTTCAAACATGTTAAAACCGGCGTTAGCACGTGGCGAAATTCAATGTATTGGTGCCACAACGTTGGATGAGTTTAGAACCAATATCGAAAAAGATGGCGCATTAGAACGTCGTTTCCAAAAGGTAATTATAGAGCCTACATCTGTTGAAGAAACCATTCAGATTTTGCACAACATCAAAGATAAATATGAAGAACATCATCATGTAGATTACACAGATGACGCTATTGAAGCTTGTGTAAAATTAACAAATAGATACATGACAGATCGATACCTTCCAGACAAAGCGATTGATGCATTGGATGAATCTGGGTCTCGAATTCATATTACAAATATCGTGGTTCCACAACAAGTGTTAGCGTTGGAAACCGAATTGGAAAGTATTCGTGATCGTAAGACAAAAGCGGTTAGCGGTCAAAAATATGAAGAAGCAGCCAAACTTCGTGATGATGAAAAAACGTTAGAATCAGCTTTAGAATCAGCACAAAAACAATGGGAAGAAGACTCTAAATTGAATCGAGAAATCGTAACTGAAGACAATGTTGCAGAAGTGGTTTCTATGATGACAGGAATTCCTGTAAATAGAGTTGCAGAAGCAGAAATCAACCGCTTGAGCGAATTGCCAAATTTGATCAAAGGAAAAATAATTGGTCAAAATGAAGCAGTAACCAAGGTTGTAAAAGCAATACAACGTAACCGCGTTGGACTAAAAGATCCGAACAAGCCTATTGGATCATTTATCTTTTTAGGTCAAACTGGGGTTGGAAAAACGCAATTGGCAAAAGTATTGGCAAAGGAGTTATTTGATTCAGAAGACTCTATGATTCGAATTGACATGAGTGAATACATGGAAAAATTTGCCATATCCAGATTAATTGGAGCACCTCCTGGCTATGTTGGCTATGAAGAGGGCGGGCAACTTACCGAAAAAGTGAGACGTAAACCATATTCTGTCATCTTACTAGATGAAATAGAAAAAGCACATCCAGATGTATTCAATATGTTATTACAAATTCTAGATGATGGTTTTATCACAGATAGCCTTGGAAGAAAAATCGATTTTAGAAATACCATTATTATCATGACCTCTAATATTGGCGCACGTCAATTAAAAGACTTTGGGGTTGGGGTTGGTTTTGGAACAGCTTCTAAAACTGCACAGGCTGATGAACACGCAAAAGGAATTATCGAAAATGCCTTGAAAAAATCTTTTGCTCCAGAATTTCTAAATAGAATTGATGACATCATTATGTTTAACGCATTAGACAGAAATGATATCCACTTAATTATAGACATTGAATTGGATAAATTACTATCCCGAATTTCTGATTTAGGATATACCTTAAAACTAAGTAATAAAGCGAAAGACTATATAGCTGATAAAGGGTTTGATAAGAAATATGGAGCTAGACCTTTAAAACGTGCCATTCAAAAGTATATAGAAGACGCGCTGGCAGAAGAAATCGTAAGTTCTAAACTAGAAGAAGGAGATACCATTACGATGGATTTAGATGAAAAGAAAAACGAGCTTACCATTAAAATAAAAAAAGAGAAGAAAACTCCTGAAAAACAAGAAGAATAAAAAAATCCCGAGTTGATACTCGGGATTTTTTGTTTACTATTCTTTGGTAAATTAACAGTAAGTAACTACAACTCCCTAAAGAATTCGTTTATATTTGCAACCATACAAAAATCAATATCAATGAAAAAATTATTTATTTTAGTGCTTGTTATAGCAAGTTTACAATCTTGTAAGAAAATACATCATAACTATGTTACGTTCTCTGGAAAAATAGAAAATACAACAGACACTATTTTAACAATTAGCAATAGAGCCTTTACTAAAAGTATTTCTATTAATAACGACGGCTCTTTTAATGATACATTAAAAATTAGTAGAAGCGACTTCTATACATTGCGTACAAATAATACAGACAAAGGGTTCCTTTACTTAAAAAATGGATTTGACATACACCTTACAACAGATAATACCACTTTTTTAGAAAATTCCAACTACACAGGCTATGGGGCTTCTTCCAACAACTATTTTATTACGCAATATAATTTTGGTAGATTGATAGGAGATCCTAGAAATTTATTTGCTTTAAATAAAGTGGATTTCGAAAACAGGCTAAAAAACATCAAACACGGTTTTGACAGTATTAAATCTCTTTTTAAAGACATTGACAGCACTGTTATAAAAATAAGCAATCAACAAAACCAAGGCTTCTTTAATTTTTTAGAAAAAAATTATGAAACTCAGCATGCTAAAAGTAAAGAAACTGCTACTATAAAAAACAAGCTTTCTAAAGGAAAGCCTTCTCCAAAGTTCAACAATTATACAAATTACAAAGGAGGCACATCTTCTTTAGATTCTTTTAAAGGGAAATATGTGTATATCGATGTTTGGGCAACTTGGTGTAAGCCTTGTCTTGGAGAGATTCCTGCTTTAAAAAGTTTAGAGAAGCAATACCATGGAAAAAACATTCAGTTTCTAAGTATCTCTATTGATAATAAAAGAACTGCGGGTTCATGGGAGCAAGCAAAGGTTAAATGGAGAAAAATGGTTGCTTCTAAAAGCTTAACGGGTGTACAGCTGTATGCAGGAGAAAACCTTAAATTTATACAAGAATATCAAGTTTCTAGCATTCCACGTTTTATATTAATTGACCCTAAGGGAACGATCATAAACGCAAATGCACCAAGACCTTCTGACCCAAGATTGGTAAGTCTTTTTAATGAATTAGGAATTTAATTCTCTGACTTTCAAAAATCAAAAAAGGCAGCCCCGAGTATTCGGGGCTGCCTTTTTTGATGTTGTCAGTTACAAAACGCTTATTCCTTATAAACTCCCATTTCTGAATATTTATCCATACGCTGTGTGACCAATTCTTCAGCACTCAATTCTTTCAATTCACTATATACTTCCAGAATTGTTTTTTCAACTTCTTTAAAGGTCGTTTCTCTATCAGAATGTGCGCCTCCTAATGGTTCTTTAATAATAGCATCTACTATTTTTAATTTGATTCCATCCTTCGCCGTTAGCTTCAACGCTTCTGCTGCTTTTTCTTTATGCTCCCAACTTCTCCATAAAATTGAAGAACAGTTTTCAGGAGAAATTACAGAATACCAGGAATTCTCTAACATCAGTACCCTGTCTCCCACTCCAATTCCTAAGGCGCCACCAGAAGCTCCTTCTCCAATAATAATGGTAATAATTGGTGTTTTTAAACGGGTCATTTCTAAAATATTTCTAGCAATCGCTTCACCTTGCCCACGCTCTTCAGCTTCCATTCCTGGGTATGCACCTGGAGTGTCGATTAACGTTACAACAGGAATTCCGAATTTCTCTGCCATTTTCATCAAACGCAATGCCTTACGGTATCCTTCTGGATTTGCCATCCCGAAATTTCGGTACTGACGTGTTTTTGTATTGTAGCCTTTTTGCTGGCCAATAAACATAAAAGATTGATCTCCTATTTTACCCAAACCACCAATCATGGCTTTGTCATCTTTTACATTTCTATCACCATGTAACTCCATAAAAGTGTCACCTGCAATTGCTCTAATATAATCTAATGTGTAAGGTCTATTAGGATGTCTAGATACTTGCACACGTTGCCATGCACTTAAGTTTTTATAAATTTTTATTTTTTCCTTTTCTAATTTTTTTTCAATTTTTTTACACGTTGCCGTCACATCAACACCACTTTCTTCTCCAATAATTTTGCATTTTATTAACTGATCTTCAAGCTCTTTTATTGGTTGTTCAAAATCTAAATATTCCATATTCTAGTTGATTTGTTTGTATACAATCATTTTTAAACTGATTGAATTTTTAACGCTACAAACTTACTATAAAATTTGTACCGTGCTGTAAAAACTATCTCTTTTTTTAAACAGACAATTGGACATTAATCTCTTTTTATTTTCGTTTTTATTGTACTTCTATTTTTGATAATTCCATTTAATAATACTACAAAAAGCACTATAAAAGCCCCGTAATAAAACTCTGGATTCATTTTTTCTTTTTCTCCAAAGATTAACAATGCCAATACAATTGCATATATAGGTTCTAAATTAGTGGTCAACATTACCGTATAAGGTGACACGTGTTTCATCACTTTTACAGAAATTGTAAAAGCATACGCTGTACAAATACTACTTAACAGAATCAAATAAAACCAATCGAGTCCTGACAACTTTATAAATTCTAAACTAAAAGAACCCGTAAGAGCTAAAAATACGGTCACAAACAAAACTCCGAAAAGCAATTGATAAAACGAAATGATTTCTGCTGTATTCTTCTTGACAAACAATCCATTTAAAACCGAAAACAACGCCGCTAAAAAGGAAGATATCAATGCATACATAATTCCTTGCGAGTACTGAGATTCAAAATTAAAAATGATATACAAGCCTCCAATTACTAGTATGCCAAGTATAATTTCTATTGCTTTTATTCTTCTTTTAAAAAACAACGGTTCTATCAATGAAGTAAAAAAAGCACCTGTACTCATGGTAACCAATGCAATTGAAACGTTCGAAACTTTTATCGCTTTAAAAAAAGTAATCCAATGCAAGGCGATGATAATTCCTGTAAAAAGAAATTTTAACAGGGATCTTTTATCAACCGAAAAACGTTTCTTTTTAATTAAAAAGTAGATGAATATAAAAAATACCGCCAATAACATCCTAAACCAAACTAATGGAATTGCATCAATGCTAATTAAAGCTCCCAATATGGCAGTAAAACCCCAAATAAAAACGATAAAATGTAATTGTAAGTAATGTTTTAGCTTACTTTCTTGCATTGTAGTATAAATATAACGCCAACGAACCGAAAACAATGTTTGGCCCCCAAACAGTTAACAAAGAGTTTGCTCCAGCAACAGCCCCTAAAACTTCAGAAACTTTTAAGAAGAATATATATATAAACATCAAACTAAAGCCGACCGCTAAATTAACTCCTGTACCACCTCTTCGCTTTTTAAAAGCCAACGCAACCGCAATAATTGTTAAAATATAAGAAGCTATTGGTAAGCTGGTTCTTTTATGAAATTCCACCAAATAGGCGTTTAAATTTTTCACTCCTCTTTTTTGTGAGATGTTAATAAACGCCAACAATTCATCAGAAGGCATTTCTTGTGCAAGAGCAGATTTATATATAAAATCAGTAGGTGTAAAAGAAAAAACAGTATCTAATACAGTACCCGAAAAAAGGCTATCGCGATTTTTAAACACTTTTCTAATTTTATAATTTGACAACCTGAAAGAGCCTTCTTTTTCTTTCCAGGTAATGGTCTTTGCTGTCAATCTGTATGCCAAATTTAGATCATCATACACTTCTGTAGAAAAGTCATAGCCTATGTTTCTTTTTAAATCAAAATAACGGACAAACATATAATTATCATCACTCAACTGAAGGCTAAATTCTTTGACTATATTTTCTCCATATTTTGGAGGTTTAACATACGTGTTTTCAAACTTTTTTCGAACTTTACTACTGTTAGGCACTACAAAATGATTCATTGCTAATGCCAATATAGTTACCAAAGTCGCTCCAATAAAATACGGATATAAGAATCGTGTAAATGAAATTTTGGCATTGGTAAAAGCAACCAGTTCTGTATTGTTAGAAAGCTTAGAAGTAAAGAAAATGACCGCAACAAATACTGCCAGCGGCATAAATGTATTTGCGTAATAAATAATAAAGTTTTTGTAGTAATCATTTACTAATTCAAATAAGGTTAAATTTTCTGCTCTTAAAAATTTATCAACCTTTTCTGCAATATCTATCGCAACCGCAATTGGGATCAATATCAATAAGGTAAAAATAAAAGTAATGAGATACTTTTTTAAAATGTATTTGTCTAAAATTCTCAAACTACAATCTTTTGTTCATTTGATGTACCATCTTGTCTTTCCATTCAGTAAAATCTCCTGCTAAGATATGCTTTCTTGCCTCTCTAGTCAACCATAAATAAAAACCTAAGTTATGAATGGAAGCAATTTGCTTTCCTAACAATTCTTTTGAAGCAAACAAATGACGTAAATATGCTTTAGAATATAAGGTATCTACAAAGGTTATCCCCATGTCATCAATGGTAGAAAAATCATTTTCCCACTTTTTATTTTTAATATTAATGGTGCCGTGTGCTGTAAACAACATTCCGTTTCTAGCATTTCTAGTTGGCATCACGCAATCAAACATATCAATTCCTAAGGCAATGTTTTCTAAAATATTTATCGGTGTTCCTACGCCCATTAAATACCGTGGCTTATCTTCTGGTAATACTGAACAAACAACTTCTGTCATTGCGTACATTTCATCGGCAGGTTCTCCAACAGACAATCCACCAATAGCATTTCCTTCTGCACCTACTGATGCAATAAATTCTGCGGATTGCTTTCGTAAATCTTTATACGTACTTCCTTGAACAATTGGAAAAAAAGTTTGATTGTACCCATATTTTAGAGGCGTCTTATCTAAATGAGTGATGCAACGTTTCAACCAACGATGTGTCATATGCATCGATCGTTTTGCATAGTTATAATCACACGGATACGGTGTACACTCATCAAAAGCCATGATGATATCTGCACCTATGCTACGCTGTACTTCCATGACATTTTCGGGTGTGAAAAAATGATACGATCCATCAATATGACTTTTAAATCGTACCCCTTCTTCGTTGATTTTTCTTCTTCCTGACAATGAATACACTTGATATCCTCCACTATCTGTCAAGATACTTCGATCCCAATTCATAAACTTATGCAGCCCTCCTGCTTGTTCTAAAATTTCAATTTTAGGACGTAAGTATAAATGATAGGTGTTTCCTAAAATAATATCAGGATTTATCTCGTCTTTCAACTCTGATTGATGTACACCTTTCACGGTACCAACGGTACCAACAGGCATAAAAATCGGAGTTTCAATTTCGCCATGATCTGTGGTCATTACACCAGCTCTGGCTTTACTTTTAGGGTCGGTTGCTTTTAAGTCGAATTTCATTGTCGGCAAAGATACCATTATTTAAGAATTGAAAAGTTAAAAAAAACGAAAGGTTTATCGTCTCTTTTTTCTGGATGAAGAAGCTGAATTTCTTCTTGATTTTGGGGAGTTCTTCCGAAATTCAGCACTTTTCTTTGTAAACGCATTCGGTGTTTGCAAGGGCTTCTTTTTAGGAGGTGCTTTCTTTTTCTGAACATCGGCAGAGGCTTCTTCTGTTTTAGAAGAACTCGAAACCATGGCATTGATCTCTTTCAACTCTTTTTCTGAAAGATCTCGCCATTCACCAATATGCAATGCATCTAATTGCACATTCATGATGCGTGTTCGTTTCAATTTGAGCACTTCATAGCCCAAGTATTCACACATTCTACGAATTTGACGATTCAACCCTTGCGTTAGCACAATTTGAAACGTTTTACCAGAAAGTTTCGTGACGGTGCACTTTTGGGTTACCGTACCTAAAACAGGAATCCCATTACTCATTTTCTTGATAAAATCATCTGTTATAGGCTGATCAACGGTAACAATATAATCTTTTTCATGATTGTTACCAGCACGAAGAATTTTATTGACAATATCTCCATCATTGGTTAAGAAAATCAAGCCTTCTGAAGGTTTGTCTAATCTTCCAATAGGAAACAATCGTTCTGGGTGATTGATATACCGAACAATGTTTTTTTTCTCTTTAGAATCTGTTGTACATACGATTCCTACAGGTTTATTAAAAGCAATGTATAAGGTTTTCGGCTTTGCTTGTAAAGCTCTGCCATCTACTTTCACTACATCTCCGTCAACAACACGATTCCCTAATTGTGTAGGGTTCCCATTGATGGTAACTCGACCAGAAACAATCAGTTTCTCTGCCTCTCTGCGAGAGCAAATTCCGGTGCTGCTGATAAATTTATTGAGATTTGTAGAGGGTTTGTTTTCCAACATAAATAGAGGTGAATATAATATCGCAAAGAAACACAATCTTTAAAGGACTATAGTTCTAAAAGTTAAATTTATTCTTGGTGTATGTACTTTTTTGGTTGGTGGCAATCTATGCAACCAATTAGTTTGCGTAGTGTCTTTCATCACCAACAGACTTCCTCTTTCTAACAACATATCTATTCGTTGTTTCGTTGCTTTATGCTTGAATGAAAATTTACGTTCTGCCCCCAATGTCAATGAAGCGATCTCTCCATTTTTTTTTAACATTTTCTCTCCATCTGAATGCCATGCCATTCCTTCTTTCCCAGTATGGTATAAGTTTAACAAACAAGAATTATAGGTTGCTTTACTTTCTTTTTCAACAATTTCTTTTAATTCCAATAACTCTTTTGTCCAAACCAACGCTTGTTTGGTTATATTGGAATACTGGTAATCATAATTGGCATCTCCATACCAAGCAACTTTTCTTTTTGTAATGATTCGTTTTCCAAAAATAATGACTTCATCATTTTTCCATGCAACGGTCTCTATTAATTTTTGATAGTAAAACAAGCATTGTTCTTGCGACAAAACGTCTCCATGATAATTGGCAATTCCATCATAAGGCAACCTATTTGTAACAGACTCTAAATTGAATAAATCCATGCTTAAATATAAAAAAAATAGCGTTGTAAAATTACAACGCTATTTTTATATACGTTCATTAAAAAATTAATGCGCGTCTTTCGTTTTTACATCACCTGACTGATTCATTGTCATTGCATGATCATATTGACAACAACCTGGCAAGCCTTTATATGCTTCTAAATTTCCCATTACTTTCTCAGTGTCGTATCCTGAGTTTGCAATTGCAGTATGTACTTCCATGGCGTTTGTTTTTGCTGCATCAAAAGAAATATCAATCTTCTTTTTGTCTTTATCCCAAGTTGCTTCTGTAACTCCTTCTATGCTATTTGCAGCTTTTTCAATAGTTGCTTTACACATTCCACAGTTTCCTCTCACTCCAAAAGTGGCAGTACTTACCGCTACAGAAGTACTTACTTCTTTTTCTACTGTTGCCTTTGTTGTTTCTTTTGTTGCTGTTTTACAACTTGTAAACCCGATAGCAGCAATTACCGCTACACTTAAAATTACTTTTTTCATCTGTTCTAGTATTTAAATTTATTATTCTATTATTTGTTTTACTTCTCCACACCTTAACATGGCGTCCCCATAATATGGATTCCTAATTTCGGTCTCTAAACTTAACCAATAAGCGCCTTTATTATTGTTTGCCATAGGGCAAAATTGCAACATGATTTTTTGGTCAATTCCAACCAACTGTACTGCTTTAATAAGTTCTGATGACACCGTTACAAAAGCAGTTCTTTGCTTTTTAATATCAGAAGTTTTAGCTACTTTTTCAATGGCTCCTTTTAGTTTACTCTCAATCGCCATCCAGCTTTTATGAGCTTCTGCGTTTGTTAATAATTTCATGTCTACGTAAGACAAAGCAGCTCCCAAAGTTATTGCTTTTTCTTGTGTTTTTAAGCCATTAGACCTTACTAAATGATCTTTTAATGACAGATAGATGGCAACCACGTTTTTCAATTGATTTTGAAATGTACTCGAAACCTTAATTCTCTTAATCATTGTTGAATGGTCTGTGTCTTCACTATCAATTGCTGTTACATTTCCTAAATGCCCTTCATGCCCTGTGGTTGTTCTTCCTCCAGATGCGTTCATCATTGATTTTTTTCCTTGTAATTGTGCAGCAGCATCCACAGTAAAAGTACCATTAGTCACAATTTCATCCCCTTTTTTCAGTCCTTTTAAAATGATGTAATTGGCACCTGTTTTAGTTCCCAAAGTAATTTCTCTCATTTCAAAAACAGGCTCATTTGGATTTGTTTTCACATACACTACAGAACGCTTTCCTGTCCATAAAACAGCTGTTTCTGGAATGGTCACTACGTCCTTTTTATCGGAAGTACTTACGTCAACTTTCCCTTCAACAAACATTCCTGGCTTCAATACATTGTTAACATTATTCAACACAGCTCTTACCGTTACTACTCGAGTTTTTGTATTCAAAATCGGAGCTATAAAAGAAATACGGGTCGTAAACTCTTTATGCGTAGTTGCATTTGTTGTGATGGTGATTTTTTGCCCTTTTTTAAATAGGTGGAGTTGATTTTCATACACATCAAAGTGTGCCCAAACCGTATTTAAGTTTACAATTTTAAACAGCGGTTGCCCTTGTTGTATTGCCGCTCCTTCTACCACTAGTTTGGCAGAAACTGTACCAGAAACTGTGGCATACAAAGGAAAGTTTTCAAGTACTTTTTTCGAACTTTCAATGCTATTGATTTGAGTTTCTGAAAGTTTCCACAATTGTAGTTTATTGCGAACGGCTTTGTACAATTCCGGTTGTGACTCTTTCAAAGACATTGCAATTAGCAATTCTTGCTGTGCTGCAATCAATTCTGGAGAATACACCGTTGCCAACAATTGTCCTTTGTGTACTTTTTCTCCGGTAGAACTAATATGTAATTTCTCTACCCTTCCAGAAAAATAACTTACTTGCACGACATTTTCTTCTCCATTTTCTACAATTTTTCCTGAAAGCTTTACGGTGGTATTTTCTACCATCCCACTTCCAATTACAGAGGTTTGAATGTTTGCCAATGCCATGGCATTCTTTGTCAGCTTAAATTGATCCGCAGCCAGTCCATCTGCACTTGTTTCCGCCGGAATTAAATCCATTCCACAAATGGGACAATCTCCGGGTTCTGACCGCATAATCTGTGGATGCATCGAACAAGTCCATTGCTGATTTTCTGCGCTTGCTTCAACAGGCTCGCTTGCAGTGTTATCAGCTGACGGACCACTAAAAAGCAACCATCCTAACAATAAGCCTGCAACTAATATTCCAATATGCGTTGTGTATTTTTTCATGTTTAACTCTTTAAAACACTTGTTTTCTATTCCGATACATATCGAGAGAAAATTATAGTGAAATTAATGTGATTTTTTTCGAACATTTCTAGAAGAAGAATGTGTTTTTGTAATCTTCCATGCTCCATTTATTTTCTTTAAAACAGAAGTCGCAACACCTTTCTTTTTAATAATTCTTGCTTCTGTTCCTCTTTTTTCGTTGGCTTTTAAATCTATGATATAGATATAGGTTTCCGTTGTAAATGCAAAAGGCATGTCTACCTCAACATTTATTTTATAATTAGAAAACACAAAACTATTAAAATGTCCCAACTCTGGACCTAAATGACCTGCTACATAATTTTTATACGTTCCTTCTGAACCGCCAGATTCAAAAACAAGTGCTTCTTTTGTAAAGAGTTCCATCGTCCCTTCAGTTGTCAAGTTCTGAATGGCATCTTTATAACTTTTCATCACTGAAATAACGACCTCCTCTTCAGCGATTTGATTGTTATTATTACATCCAACAAAAGCAAATACAGCTACTAATACAATTGATTTTACATAGGTCTTCATAATTTCTGTTTTTAAATTATTATTATTTTTTCTATTTGTTTACTTTAAAAGGAAATGTTACAGATACTTTTTCCCAAGATAAAGAAAAAGTTCCTGAAGCATCACTTGTTTTAGCGATCTTGTATTCTAAATGTTCTTGTACCTCTTCCAACACCTGAGGCGTCACTTTAAATCGAAGTACATCCTCTTTCATATCATAGTCATCTTTTCCGTGTTGATCCCAATTGCGATTAAAAATAAGCGTCCACTCATTTTTAGACGGAATTACAAAAAAACCATACTTCCCTGCTGGAAGTACTTTTCCGGCAATGCTCAACGCGTTGTTTGTTTCAAGCCAAGTAGCCTTATGCGCACCTGCTTGCCAAACCATATCATAGGCCAATAAGCCTCCAAAAATAATTCGACCCCGAACTCCTGGAGAAGAATAATCAACATGAATATGCGCAGCTCCAATCATCACCATTGCAGATGTGTGCGGACTTAATACTTTCTTTTTGGTCACTTCCATTTTCTTCATTTGATGCTCTTGATGGGAGACATCGTCTTTGACTTTTTTGTCTGTTTTACATCCAACAAATAATAGTGTTACAAAAAGTATTCTGAGTGTGTTTTTCATGGTTTTAAATTTTAGATTTTATAAGTTTATATTTTTAAGTCTTAGTGAATTTACAATCACAGACACTGAGCTAAAGCTCATTGCTAGCGCGGCAATCATTGGTGATAACAACAAACCAAATATGGGGTATAATAGCCCTGCTGCTATGGGAATACCTAAAACATTATAGACAAAGGCAAAAAACAGATTCTGTTTGATGTTTTTCATCACAGCAGTTCCTAATTTTATGGCTTTTACAATGCCTAATAAATCACCTTTTACCAAAGTAACTTCGCTACTTTCAATAGCAACATCTGTACCTGTTCCCATGGCAATACCAACATTTGCTTGTGCCAATGCTGGGGCATCATTAATCCCATCGCCTGCCATGGCAACAATTTTTCCTGCTGCTTGTAATTTTTTAATTACATTCAATTTGTCTTCAGGCAAACATTCTGCTTGAAAACTTGAAAGATTCAACTGATCCGCAACACTTTTTGCGGTTCTCACATTATCGCCTGTAAGCATGAGTACCTCAATTCCTTGTTGTTGTAAAAGGCGTATCGCTTCCTTGCTCGTCTCTTTAATGGCATCCGTTATCGTTACAAACCCCTCTACTTTTTTGTCTACTGAAATATAAGAAACCGTCTTCCCTAATTCTTGCTCTGCAATCACTTGCTGCTCAATTTTTTCAGGAATACTTGCTGCTACTTGCTCCATCAATTTTTTATTTCCCAACGCAATGTGTTCTCCCGCTACAGTTCCTAGAACACCTTTTCCCATAATGGCTTCAAAATCGTTGGATGCTGTTAGCGTTGTGCTTTTCTCTTTTCCAAATTTCACAATGGCTTCCGCTAGTGGATGCTCGCTGTATTGATTTAAAGAGGCGATTCGTTGCAACAATGCTGCATCAAATGCTCCCAAGCCGTTTACCACTTTTTCTACGGATGGATTTCCTTCGGTAATCGTTCCTGTTTTATCCGTAATTAAAACATCTGCTTTGTTTAAATTTTCTAAGGCTTCGGCATTTTTAATCAACACACCGTTTTGCGCTCCTTTACCAACACCAACCATTACAGACATTGGAGTAGCCAATCCTAAAGCACAAGGACAAGCAATAATTAATACTGCAATGGCATTGACAAATGCATAGACCAACGCAGGTTCTGGACCAATCATTTTCCAAACAATAAAGGTGATGACCGAAACCAATACCACGATTGGCACAAAATACTTGGATATTTTATCGGCTAATTTTTGAATGGGTGCTCTTGAACGACTCGCACTATTTACCAATTGAATAATTTGCGACAGCAAGGTCTCTGCTCCTACTTTTTCAGCTTGCATTACAAATGATCTAGTGCCATTTATAGTTCCTGAGCTTACCGCATCGTTTACTGTTTTATCAACAGGAATTGGTTCTCCTGTAATCATACTTTCATCAATATGACTATATCCTTCTGTGATTTTTCCGTCTACCGGAATTTTATCTCCAGGTTTTACACGTAGTAAATCTCCCTTTTTAATGGCGTGAATCGAAATGATTGTATCGCCATTAGAAGTCACCAATGTTGCCTCAGTAGGCGCCAACTTTAACAGTTCTTTGATCGCGCCACTGGTTTGACTGTGCGCTTTGGCTTCTAATAATTGTCCTAATAAAACCAAGGTTAAAATAACCGTTACTGCTTCAAAATAAACAAATACGGAACCGCTTTCAGTTTTAAACTGATCTGGAAATACCTCTGGAAAAAGCAAGGCGACAATACTGAATAGAAAAGCCACACTAGCACCAATTCCAATCAAGGTAAACATGTTTAAATTCCATGTAACAATTGATTTATACGCTCTTTCAAAAAACATCCACGTTGCGTAAAAAACAACAGGAAGCGACAATGAGAACTGAATCCAATCCCAAGTAATCTGAGAAAACAGCTTTCCCAAGGGGTTTCCTGGAATCAGGTCTGCCATGGCAATGATAAAAATTGGAACCGTAAACAGTACCGAAATTTTCATTTTAGAAAGCAACTTTTGATAACTTTTATCTTCTTCGCTTTCTGCTGGTTCCATCGGCAACAAATCCATTCCACAAATTGGGCAAGAGCCCATTTCATCTTTGATCACTTCTGGGTGCATCGGACAGGTATATTGCGAAACAACCGCAAGTTTGAGTTGTTCAACCAAATCCATTCCGCACACAGGACAACCCACTTGTGAGCTGTATGTTTTTTCTCCTTCACAGTGCATCGGGCAATAAAACACACCATTCCCTTCTTTTATCGACGTGTGATGATGCGTATGTGACGCTTCACTTTTTGATCCACAACAAGCCGATTTCTCTGCTGTTTTTGTAGTACTGCAACACGAAGGCTTTTCTTCACTTTCTTTAAA
>Ga0209554_1001365_pt1 | contig 18519 bp, 10 predicted proteins | sample MarorgKNORR_S2LV_5_FD_188221 | JGI IMG/M metagenome (GOLD analysis project Ga0209554, IMG submission 188221) | Marine microbial communities from the Southern Atlantic Ocean, analyzing organic carbon cycling - Bottom_A/KNORR_S2/LV (SPAdes) (version 2) | ecosystem: Environmental > Aquatic > Marine...
CACTCTCAGTCACTTGCTTCTCAATTAGAAGTCGATGTAACATTGCGATGCTACGACGTAGGTATAGGACGTCTTCTTCTAATGCGACAAGTGCCTTTTCTGCTCGGCGAACACTTCTCCTCGCTTTGAACAATTTGTGGACGGAAAGGAAACTCTTAGCATCTAAAATATCCAATTCAGTTCCTGCCAAAGAATTGGTTTCGTCTTGTACAACCCCATATACAATTGATTCTAATTCTCTTGAAGCAGCCATCAAACGGTCTGCTGAATCTCTACCTGCTGCGATAACGCTGCGGGCTTCTTCAACTTCACCATCACCAAGTTCGGCATCCTGCACATCAAAATCACTCTCAAGTTCATCCAATTCTTCCTCAGGCATCGTCATTCACCCCCTCGTCGATATTGTGTTCAGAGACTAAATCAGAAACTGTTGCTGTAGTTGATACTCCTTCAAAAATAGCCGTCAAATCCAGCCCATCATCGGCTAACTCATTGAGTAGGCGAGCAGGGTCCCCCAAATCTCTTTCGATTCGTGTTGCCTTTACTTCAACATCTGTAAGACGGCCGAATAAGTTTCCATACATCTTGTCCGACTTTGCTAATAGTATCCAAACGCCAATCATTACTACTGCCATGTAGACAACCAATGAAATTAGATTAGTGCGATCTGAAGCCATTTGTGGAGGAACACCCAACACAATCGCCATCATTCCAAAGATTGGTAATGCCAATATTAGAGATAATTGCTTGCGGCTATCTCCTAGGGCTTCAAAGTGGTCAGCATACATTGTAGAAACACCTCTTCTTGCGCGCTGATAATCTTCGTGGATAAGACGGAACTCTTCACTACTTGCCCAAGTCATTCGCCACACCCATATGGCGGTAATGAATAGAATGGCAGGACCCCACCATGTCATTGAGAATGCTTGTCCAATGTGGAATCCGAATCCTAACGCGGCAACACCGGTGTAAACTGCAACCAATCGCATCTTTTCATTCTTGGATGAGAGATTGATTAAGAATAAGGAGATAACTATCAAAACAACTGTAGCGATGAAACTTACTGAAAGACCCCAATTAAATGAGTCAACAGTACCTTCGTATATTGCTACATCATTTGCTTCAATGTTCTTGTGCATCAAAGTTCCATTCAAACTCGCTATACACTTTAGTGGCACTGATTGAGCCCACCAGTCTAAATTAACTGATTTAACCTTGAAGTCTAGAGTTTCTTCGGAAGTAGGGCCTAGTAGGAAAATTTCTGGTGGAGATTCTAGAATGAGTAGATTATCACATTCTAACATTACATTGACACCAAGAGCGAGGGCTGTTCCACTATTGATGACTTTGACTGATATTATCGCCTCTGTTCCTTCAATTAGTTCACCTTCTTTGAGTTTTATTTCCACAATTGCAGGGTCTGAGAATACATCTAATGCAAATGAAAATGTTTCTTCCGTAAAGACGGTATAACCAGTATGCTCATCTGGGTGGTATAGTCTAAATGTCAGATCATATCCATCACCTGGCAAAATATTTGGTCGATTCGGTGCATCGACAATAATTCTGATTGGATTGTCTACATCCCAAGCAGCACGTGGTGGGAGTAAAATTCTAGAACCGTTACCTTGGCTACCTGAATCACAACTTGCATTGAATGGTAGTATGTAAGTGGTTGAATCAACATATACAGAAAAGTTCCACAGATAGTCCTCAGGATTCAAATTTGAATCGTCCATATTAAATAATCTAACAGCGGAACACATTTCTAATTCATATGCAACAATTGTTGAAGCGCCATCTGGAATATGTGAGTAGACCAAATCTACTTCCATTGGCCCATCATCTGCATCTGGGCGAAGTTCAATTGGTGATGCTTCAAAGAAACGAGACATCTTCAAGGTAGTTCGTAACACTGCATTGCCTTCAATCGTTGAATCCACTGGAGTTAATGTTACAATCAAGTCTGCTGCCAGCGTCAAATCTGGCTCAAATTCAGTACCCTCTATGCTGAATGAGAACGGTATTGCTGATAGCCTTGGCAATGTAAGTGTGGTTATTGCGTCTGCACCCAATTCCCACGCATCACTATCGTTGGTCAATCCCGGCAGAAATATATCATAATTGATTAATACAGTGACATCCTCATTTCCAGTATTGGTCAGGATAGTATTCCAAGTCCTTTCCCATTGTCGGTGATATAACATTTCATCCGGCCAATTTTCTGTTTCAACGATGAATAAAGCACCCACTACTAATTCAACCGAACGAACTCCTAATGTCGCCCCTGTTACTGAATCTGAAACAGTGATCGTCATATTGTGTATTGCACCATTTAGAAGTTCTTCAGTGCCGCCAAGAGAAGGAACTTCTACATTGACAGTACCACCGATTACCGCATCGATAGGCAAAGTTAGTTGTTGGGTAAATGGCGTGACTGTCCAATTTCCTTCAATGCTAACATTTACATCGACTGTCTCTGCTAAGTTTCCTTGATTAGTCAAATTGAATGCAATGTCTTGGCTTGAGCCCGGCACTACACCTATTTGTGAAGGAGCATCAATATCGAGCAGATGTTCTTCGCTAATATTTGCTACAATATTGGCTGACAAATTCAAACCTGTATCGGTAGAAACCCAAAGCGTCGCCATATAGAATTCGTCAAAACTTGCATCTTCACTTGGATTGATTCTAATCTTTACCGAACTCTCGTAACCAGCAGCGATTAAAATTTCAATCGGAGTTTCGAGTGTGAAATCAACACCTGTTGAGTTAGATGAGTCTAGCCAAAGGGTGAAACTGGTTGGAGCATTTCCTGTGTTAGATATTTTGACTCTTGTCAAAGGATTGTCATACGCACTCATATCTACGGATTGATTTGTTGGTGAAAGTGAAGCATTGATCATCTCGCCAACACGAATATCAATAGTATGTGTTCTAATGAGCAGGCCTGTGTCTCTTTCTTCAATTCTTATTGAAAGTGGTTGTAAAGTATCTGCGGGAGTTTGTGGGTCAGTTATTACCGAAAGGGTGAATCCAGTAATGTGGTCCGTTCCAAGAATTGGATAATCTGCAACATTTGCTGATAAGTTGTCAATAATATTAGAAGTTGAAGTAATGGTGTAAAGCGTTGCTGTCCAATTATCTGGTAAGTTGTCAACGATGTTCAAGCGGTATGATGTTAAATCATTTCCAGTATTTGCAATATTCAGAGGGAATTCAGTCAATACTCCAACTTCTGCATCAAGCGGGCCTTGTTCAAGTATTTCTGCATCCAATATCTGTGGTATTGTAATGGTCAAATTTATAGTCACTTCTGTTGCAACAACTCCAGAGCCTGCATGTATCCCTCCTAAGGTCGGAGTTGCTGTAACTGGGATTTTGATAGTCCCTGCGAGTGGATAGTCATCAGCTGGCCCTTGTATGCCAAGTGATGCAGCCATTACTTCTCCAAGTGATAGTCCTGTAATGACTGAGGGAGTTACATTAGCACTCCATCTTACTGCTTCACTAAATCCTCCAGTATTGTCTGCAGTGAATGTGAGATTTCCTACTGTGATTTCAGCGTCAACTGTTTCTGATAGGTCTGTTACTAAGTTATGACGAACTTCAACATTGAGGCCAAGTATTTCATCGAGGCCCATTCCATTCTTTGCAGCGATAACATCCTGTACTGTTAAGTCAATATGTTCTGTTGGCAAACCGGGGTCAACAACAATTACTGGTCTAACTTCGACCGCTGAAGCATCTGTGGTAGGAATACCCCCACCTGCTGCTTGAGCCTGTACCCAAACACTAAGAGAATCTCCTGCACGATTATATTCGCTCAAATCAAGTGGAAGTTGTATTGGAGGCACCACAACTGTGAGAATTACGGTGGTGACCTCACCATTAGTTACCATCGCTGTTGTAGTAGATGACAAACTTACTGTCCAATTCATCGCTGGCACTCCTAGTCCCGCCATTAGATTGAATGAAGTTGGAATGTTGCCACCATTTTCTATATCTACTGATAGTTCAACTTCTTGGCCAGGAGTAACCATAGTCACATTGGTCGGCATAGTCACCCTTGCAGCATAATATTCACCAGCCATCACCCGAGTGAATCCTGTAAGAGAATAACCTGCAGAAACTGATGTTAGTGTCAAATCAATTCTTTCCACTAGCGACCTATCTGCACCGAAAGGAACTGATACTGAGATTTGGACTGTCGTCGTGGCATCTGGAGATATTACTGCTGTTGAAGAACCAACTAGGGTCAGATCTGTCCAACCACGTACATCGGTAATGCCAATCAAAAAAGAGTCTTGAGATGCCCCTGTATTCTTGAGAACGAAGGTTAATGTCGTTTGCATTCCAGGTTCAGTGGTTCTATCTGCTGGTGATGCCAATTCTGCGACATAGTCTGAAAATTCCACATCGACTTCGCTGATAATTTGCGAATCTGTGTAGAGAGTGCCATTAAAATGAACTGTCGCGGTCAAATTCCAAATCCCTGTTACCGATGTAGCATCAAGATTTACTGTAAGAATATCTGCAAGCGCTGGATTCAAAATAGAGCCTGGCTCTAATATCAAAGTATTAGACCATAGTGTGAAAGTGTTAGAAGGAATGCTAACTTCATAGAATGAAAGTTCCATAACTGCGGACATCGCCATTACTCCCTGGTTGAGAACGGTTGCATTCACTGGATGAACAGCATTGGTCAATCTCGCTGTACTCTGTCCACCGATAGGTGCTGGAATTGTATCTCCAGTTACTGCACCAGAATGGAATACGCTGACATTGAAATCTAATCTTTGTTCATTGTTAGCACTATTGGAATCAGTTGCTGAAGAGACTCTAGCGAATAATGACTGGCTATCACCAGTGGTCGCATCCCATGAAATTAAGATTGGATTGCTAGTCGATGAAGCAGCCATACTTCCCAAATTAACACTGGTAACTGTGGTCTCTCCAGCCGTTGGTGAACCGCGATGTACGAGGCTAAGTGTGACCTGTCCTGAGGCTGAGCCAGTATTTGCGACAACGATTCTCACTACATGCTGCTCTGGCTCAAGGATTAAATCAACTCCATCCCAAACAGAACCTGCCCCATCGAGTGTAATCGATTGTACTGAGAAATCGGGATCTGCCCTTGCACCATCGGTAGCACTGGTGAATGGTGCTAGATTTGGAGTCAATAATACCAATAGAATAAGCCCGGCTAATAGGGTGCTAATATTAGTTCTTGAATCACGCAAGAGACTCACCTCCTGGCTTACGGAAGTGGTCGATAGTAACCTTCTTTCCTTGCCGTCTCCATTGAGCCACTAACTGTACTAATAATCGCTCGTGTTCTTCGTCGGTAATTCCCAATCTACGCCTCTCTTCCCAAAGCAATAATTGCTCGGTTTTCGTCAGCAAAGAATCTCTTAGATATAGTTCCAGAGTTCTACGGTATGCATCCCTATCTGAAATGGAATAAACTATGGCATCTCCGGGCAATTGATCTGCTCTGTTTTGGATGATATTTCCTAAAGTTAATGCTGCATCATAAGTTAGGTTCCTTTTGTCCAAATCTGTTTGGATGGAACTGGCGATTTCTTGTAGTACATAACGAGCATTTGCCCGCTGAATTTTTTTGAAGTAACGACGGCTTCTGCCAGACATGCGTGTCGTCACCATACATTCATCTTGTTCCCGCCAGTTATTGAAAGAATCGCTTGACACCCGCTGAACTATGCATTTAGTAGAGGAAGTTATGAATTATGCATAAATGTAATACTAAACAACAATTACTGGTTAAATATCAATAAAATACCTGCAAAAGTGAACAAAGCAACCCTTGATGTGCTAGTTTCTCTCCCTCGACGGTAATGAGCGACTCTGTGACCCTAGAAAACGGCCAAAAAGCACCAAACTTTTGCATCGATGATAGTGATGGAAATACTCATGATTTGGAAGCTATAAACGCCTCTGGAAAGACTGTGATTTTGTACTTTTATCCACGTGATTCCACTCCTGGATGCACAATACAAGCTTGTGACTTTAGAGACCAGATGTCAAGGCTAAATAATGGGCAATATATTGTACTAGGAGTTAGCCAAGATTCAGCAAAATCACATGGTGATTTCATCACTGAACAACAACTAAATTTTCCGCTATTATTAGACCAAGATTTATCTCTCCACAAAGCATATGGAACTTGGAGAATGAAGATGAATTATGGCAAGGAATATATGGGATGTGCCCGCTCAACTTTTGTTATTAACCCTCAAGGAGAATTGGTTTTCGCAAGATATAATGTCAAGGCAAAAAATCACGTTGAAATGCTGATACGAGAACTGAATATTGCGGAGTGAAATCTGTGACAGATACTAGTGAAGATGTCGAGTTAGAACTTGATCAACTTCGCAACCAAAAGATTGCTCTTAGGGGAGGTAGTATTGTCTGGTGGCCATGTCATATTGGTGCTAATTGTCAAATTGGTAGTGGCGGCAATATAGGAGCCCTTGCACATATTGGCGCTGATGTAGTTATTGGAAATAATTGTAAAATTCAAGGAGGCGCATATATTGCCAATAAGACTCATATCGGAGATGATGTGTTTATTGGCCCAAATGCCACCATAATGAATGATAAGTATCCTCCTTCGAAAGATTCAAACCTATGGAAAATCGTTGATATAGGTAACCGTGTCGTAATAGGTGGAGGTTCTAATGTTATTGCTGGTGTATCGATAGGTGATGATTCAGTATTGGCAGCGGGAGCAACATTGACACATGATATACCTGTAGGAGAAGTATGGGCAGGTAATCCTGCAAGGTTCATGATGAGCCGTCAACAATATGATGCCAAGAGGTGAAACTATGGACAAGAAAGCAATCGTTACAGATTTTCTTAGTCGTTGTATTACCTATTCGGATGAATCGATCGCAAGAAAAATAGCCAGGGGTGAAAACGAAGAAGTCTCTGCTTGGCAGTCGTATAGAGATTTTACCGCATATTCACTCAAGGAAGTCAATGATGGAAAATTAGATGATTGGTTTGATGCTGATGAGACTGTGAATTTGCTGGATAGTTGTTATGAAGTGAGTATTGATGAGTTAGAACATTCCCAGAGAGCAACATGGTTAAGTGGATTGTTATCACCAAGACCATTGGTTGTGGCTGCGAGTGAAAACGCACAAGGAATGGGCAACCTCGCACCACTTTCATCTGTAATGGTCGTTTCAAATACGCCTCCGCTATTGGTGGCATCCTTATCCGAATCAAGAGATGGCCGCCCTAGAGATACCTTGGTTAACCTAAGGACAAATGGTAAGGCAATTCTTCATCTATTACCCGCAACTCAAAAATCTGCAGAAAATGTAGACCTTACAGCAACGCCATTGCCTGCAGGTGAGAGTGAATGGGATATTTGCGACTTTACTAATGTCGAAGGTAATGATATGCTGGTCGGGCAAGCAGTTGCAGCAATTCAAGTTTCACTTGTTGAAGAAAGAGACCTACCTCAAGCAGTTGCTAAATTGGTTATTCTAAAAGTTGAAAAATTATTTGTTAGTGATCAAGAATTACCAATAAATGGTCTTAGGGTATTATGCCAACAAGGCTTAGATAGACTGACCGAAGCACCTAATAGTTGGTCTGTTAATGTTGACAAACATAATAATTGAGCACATCAATTACTACGTATTGAATTCCACATTAATTCCAACCCTTGCTGTAAGGAGACTTTTGCTTGCCAATCAATCCTTTCATTGGTTGTGGTATCGGGTAGACGTCTAACACTATCACCATGGTAACCTTCACCTTTGGTTAGCAAAGGAAGACCACCAAACCAATTATCATCTGCTGCAACAACTGCAAATATCATCTCTTGCAATTTGGCAATACTAACTTCTTGTTCACTTCCAATGTTAAACACATCACCACTTTGCGCTGCATCACTTGCTACTTTGATGAAGCCTTCTGTAACATCATCAATCCAGGTAAATGACCGTGTTTGGCGACCATCTCCATGCAATATGATCGGTTCGTTTTCTAGAATAGAATGGAAAAAGATTGCAATAACTTGCCCATATTCATCGCCCGATAATTTTGGCCCATAAGCATTGAATGGCCTAATAATCCTTGCATCCAATCCTTGTCTAATCGCATGATGTGTAGCGACTTCATCGAGATATTTACTCGCACCATAAGAATGTCTTTGATGTTCTGCTGGGTTTGAAAATACCATCGGATTTCCATCACTTAGGGGTTGTTGCTTCGATTCACCGAATGCTTCAGGCGAACTTGCTAAAATATATCTTGCACTACATCTCTGTGCTGATTCTAAAGTTCGCAAAGTACCAACGATATTGTTTTCAATAACATCTCTGGCTTTTTCATGAAACCATTTTGTTCCATTCACTGCTGCAAGATGAAAAATAATATCCAAGCCAGAATGGACTGATTCACACTTCAATAAATCGGATTTAAGGCATACATCACCTTCAATAAATGTGAAATTGGGATTAGCGACATGTGCTTGAAGATTGGACAATTTTCCTCTGAATAAATTATCGATGACAACGACTAATGCTCCCTTTGCAATCAATTTTTCAACCAGATCTGAACCAAGAAACCCAGCCCCTCCTGTGACGAGAACTTTCTTTCCCTCAAACATGGAGACCCCTCATGCACGTTGCAAAACTGATAGAGTCACCACTCCATCTACTCGTTTCATTTCAACCTGGTCGCCATTATTGATTGCAATACATGGGTCTGTTTCAAAACCATGGCCATATGGTAGTTCCAATAGAGAACAAGCCGGAAGTGTCAATGGACAGACATCACTGTTGACAATTGCTTTTGGACCCATTCCTGTGTAAATTAATCCCATCAAAACATATGGTGCAACTGTAGACCCAGAGCCTTTAGGATAAATAAAAATTGTATCTTTTATCGCTCTACCATCCAATGGATGTCCGGTTTCTTCAATAACTCCAGTATCTGCATTTACATAACCCAAATAGGTGATTGGTACATCGGTTACCAAGGCTGTCCCTATTACTGAGAAATCTTCTTGAGACAATAATCCACTACCTGAAATTTTCAATTCTCCCAATTGCTGTGTCTTTGCTGTTTGATGTTGTGGTTGGGCTTTTGCTTGCAGTGTTGGACGAGGTCCGGCACTCAATTCCGGATTGATTGCATGTGCAACACATTGCTCAATCGGCATTACACTTGTCGGCAATTTGTTAAGGCCGCTAGTCAAGTAGTGTTCAGCCTTCAACGAGTTTGTTAGCAAGTGATTGTAATGTTGACGATTATATGGTGTAACCTCTGGACAGGTATCTTGCAAAATTAGAGCACCTGCTTCTTCCAATATTGCGATACTACCATCTGCTAAAGCCAATTGATAATTCTCACCACTTGTAAATACCCACAGCCTTCTATCTGGGATTTTCGCTCCAAATTCTGCATGTGCTCGTACTGCTGAAGCAGTAATACGAATTTCTTCAAGGCTTGCTTGAGGGCACCCTATTACGACTAAATCAACTTGACCTGTTGGTGCCAAATCTTGATACCTTTTCTGTAGATCTGCTTCCCTAAAGGTTAGTTGCCCTTGCCATCCACCGTCTGGTGCTTGCCATTGTCCATCTTGGCTTTTGCCAAGCGGAGGGTCTTTGGAATGTCCAACTGCCCAAAGCATTGGTATGCCATAATTTGCCGCTGCTGCTGTCAAAGCCTTCTTCCTAGCAAAACTCAAATGTTGAGGTAGTCCAGTTATCAAGGGCATTGGGCCCCAAGGCAAATTCCACTCTGGTTTTACTTGCTTGCCAATCCAATCTCCCAATACAGACCAATCTGATAATGTGTCCATCTGACAATCAATATTGACGATCATATTGGGTATACGGTTTTCTTCAAGATGTAAACCCCAGCGTGGAGCATAGCCGGTTAATGCAGTGGCTAGCGCTGATAACCCCGATTCTCGATTGGTGATTAGAGAGGTCCATGTATTAGAGAAGCATACTGCATTAGATTCTGCCCACGAGGCTATTCCCTCTGGGTTGGCAATTCCTCTATCATAAGGTGTGCACGACAGTGTTGCATCTATTCCCAACTCTTCATAGGCCATTACAATTTCAAATTGCTGTTGTAAAAAATCAGGCCATGTAATATCCATTTCCTGCATTTTTTCTTTGTCACAGCCTGCCGAATTGAGAGTGGTAGGGATGACGACAACACCACTACTATCGCCACTCAAATCTGAAAGGAACCGGCGTAATCCGTGCCCTCCAGTGATAACTGAAACTCCCGAAACGTGGGCGTGGGCTGCTTTAACAAATCCTTCAGCACCAGCAGTAGTAGCCAAATCAACAACCAAGCGTGCTGCCTTCTGCCTCGTTTCACCTTCCTCTCCATCCAATTGTGATTGAAGGCGCTGAGGGAGTTCCATACAACGAGGCAGTGATTGGTTGCTCATCAATTAACCCCCTTATCCGATTGAGAAATCTGCTTTGAATTAGATGAGGCTTTGCATCAAGGTATTTCCCGCGCGTGGGTGTGTATCGGTGAATAAATAATAATGAATTCACCGAAGGTTTTGATACCATTGAGGTTTATCCTCCAGTTTATGTCACCAGACAATAACCCGGCTGAACATATACCTATTGCAGGAGAACCTGCACAAGACCAAACTACCAAAGATGTGCCACAGATAAACGGCTCAAATCATAGCACTGAAGAGCAAAACACCAACAGACAAAGAGTGATTGAGAATGGAAGACACCAAGGTGTTTTGTCAAGAAATCGCCCTAGCAAAAAATCCAAAATATTGATTGTAATACAGGTATTGTCAATCGCTATCGCACTTATTTTGTCAAGTTATGCACTAATTATTCTAAACGATTTGCAACTATCGCAAGGAAAAGATGGCCAAGATGGGGTGGAAACTCTTGTTAGGTCTGAAGGTCGTGAAGCTGATATGATTTGTACAGAAGGTGGAACAGACATTTTTATTGGCACTGATTTCAATCATAATGGAATTTTAGAGGATGTGGAAATATCCTCCACTACAAAAATTTGCCATGGTAAAGAAGGCCTATCAGGTCCACAAGGTGCAAATGGAATCTCTGGTGAAATAGGCGATAATGGTTCGTCTAGCCTCGTTAGAACGGTGACAATATATGTCGGTAATACAACTTGTCCAGAAGGTGGCTTAGCAATATATTCTGGAATAGATCTCAATGAAAATGATTATCTCGACGATGAAGAATTTGCTACTGTTAGCGAACTGTGTGATGGTAAAATTGGTGCTGATGGAGATGGTGGTGGAAACGGAGCTCCTGCGCTTGTCAAGAAGGAAACACCTCCATCCAACGTCTGTCCAGTTGGTTTTATTCTACGCTTTGGCATAGATGATGGAACTGGAAACTCAACAGCATTTGATGGAATTCTATCGGATGATGAAGTTGATGAGGAATTGAAAGTTTGCTCAACTCCACTTACCGCTGAAAGAATCTCAAACGCCGCACCAAATGTGAATGATGGAATCACTACAAATTGTGACGCAATGAATTGGAATGAAAAAATGTCAAAGACAATGTTCGCAGCATACAGCCCGTTAGACGGCTGCGAATTATGGGTCACTGAAGGGATAATGGAGACAACTACCATGCTTGTTGACATCAATTCAGCAGGTGATTCACTACCAGGCAAAGCATTGGGTTTTACCAGTGTGGCCAGTGAACAAGGAGAATTCATTTTCTTTGATGCTGATGATGGGATTAATGGAAGAGAATTATGGGTCAGTGATGGGACCACTATTGGCACCCATATTATACAAGATATATTTTCGCAAAATAGCATTGATACCAATTCAAAATTAGTTGCATTTAACCAAGGTGTTGTGTTTACTACAACTTCTAATACGATTCATTGGGCTAATTCAACCGATGTGGTTGAACTTTCACAGATACCAGCATTTGACAATTCAGCACAGCAGATTCTTAATTCCAGTTTGTCGATGTTATCTGCAAATACATTTTCAATTCTCAATAGCGATGCTGACAATCTTTGGTTCATCGCTAAGGATTCTAATGGTGATGTTGAACCATATCAATTATCACTCTCTGGTCAATTGACTGCATATGATGTCAATCCTAATGGCAATTCCCTTGCAGGTTCTAGTGTAATTACTGAACAGGGATTGGTAGTGGTTGCAACTGCAAATTCCGGAAGACAATTGGCATTATTAGGTTCTGGAAATATCACTTGGTTGACTTCATTGATGGATACATCAAATGGCAATTGGCCAACAAATATTGGCACTGGCCTTGGCTTGCATTCACTTTCTAGCAAGATAATTTTTGATGCACAAACAACTGGTGTGAATCCGACACTTTGGTCTTATGACTTCAACAATGGGATGACTACTTCTCTGTCAACTGATATTGTGATTCCGGGAGAAAGAACTGATGCGGTGATCAATGGCGGAAAAATATTCTTTGACTGTGTCACCGCAGCATTTGGAAGTGAGTTATGCAGTAGTGATGGTACTATTGATGGAACTGTCGTCGCTACAGATTTGAGTAGCGGAGTTGTTGATTCTGATGTTCGACATATCTCTAAGATCGGTAATGATATCATCTTCATCGCCTCAGCCGATGATGTTGGATTTGCATTGTGGTCACTTGATTCATCAGGTGTAATTCAATTACAATTCGACCCATATCAAGGATTTGGCAACAATTCAGATAGTGGTCAATACGGTCAAATGATAGTTAGTGATACTCAGGTTATTTTCGTTGCACAGGATGGGATAAACGGTAATGAATTATATGCGTGGACACACCTACAATTATCAGATGATTGGCTGATTTGGTAATCGACAATTCACTGAATACGACCGATGCAATAAGGGCAGGACTCTCCTACAACATACTCTGGTGAGTTCTGCTCTTCTAGCGAAATAGGTTCTCTACATGCAAAGCATTGTACAAAACCTGTCTCTTCAAGTTGAGGGTTAACAGAAACTCTCTGATCGAAAACGAAACAGTCGCCAACCCAATGTGCTCCGCCTACTTCCTCAAAGTATCCTAGAATTCCACCTTTCAGTTGGTAAACGTTCTTGAATCCCTGATTGAGCATTATCGCACTTGCCTTTTCACAGCGTACTCCGCCTGTGCAGTACATGACGATTGGAATTTCCCCTAACTGTTCTAACAATGGTTCTGTCGCTTTGGGTAATTGTCGAAAAGATTTGATATTCAAATCAATAGCATTCTCAAAAGTACCAACTCGTAATTCGTAACCATTTCTAGCATCTATAACAGCAACTTCTCGTCCCTCATCCAACCATTTCTTGAATTCTGTCGGTGTAATTTCATCACCTGTAAATCGTGCAGGTTGAATCTCATCCATCCCAATTGAAATAATCTCTTTCTTTAGACGAACATTCATTCGATTAAATGGTTGATAGTCGGTATAGGATTTCTTTAGTGTTATACCAACAAATCTCTCATCCTTCTCCAATTCATTGAGAAATTGCCTAATATTTGGCTCAGTGGCGGCTAGAACGAAATTGATTCCTTCTTCTGAAAGTAAAATTGTTCCTTTCAGTTCAAGTTTTGCACACAATTGTTGTAATGGTTTGCGCAAATCATCGCGGTCAAGCAAATCAACAAAGCGATAACCTGCAATGTTGAGAATTTCTTCGCCCATATATTGGCCTGAAATCTATTGTTCTTCAACCTCTCCATGAGTGTTTTGAGGCTAAAGGATGTCTCCAGCCTTGCCCGAATGCGCGCATTGAAACTCTTGGTGCTGGTGACATTTGCCACCTCTTATGCTCATTTTTTCCTAAACGATTTAGAACTTCAATTACAGTTTTTCTTTCAAAACCCAAATCAGTTATTGACTGAATATCCAATCCATCTTCTATGTGGGCTTCGAGAATTGCATCCAATACTGGATATGGTGGTAACGAATCTTCATCTTTTTGATTTGGTGCTAATTCCGCGCTTGGCGGTTTGGTTAGAGTTGATTGATTTATCGGTGCTTCTTTTCCGGCATCTAATGCCCGTGAATTAAATAATTCAGCAAGTGCATATACTTCCATTTTGTAGAGGTCACCCAATGGCGTATAGCCACCAGCCATATCACCATAGAGAGTGCAATATCCTTGAGCCAATTCTGATTTATTGCCGGTTGCAATCGCCATACTACCTTGAGCATTGGCATGACCCATGACAATTATCGCTCGCAATCTCGCCTGCACGTTTTCACTGGCAATTGGATCACCAGAAGCCAATATATCACCAATGCTACTCTCAACAGACTTGTGCAATTCATCTATTTCACGAATTGAGAAGCTTAGACCTAGTGCTTGTGCAGTATATTGTGCATCATCAACAGAATGTTGGCTGGAGTGCCGACTCGGCATTGCGATTGCAGTGACATTCTCGGGTCCAACTGCTGCTGCAGCAACACAGGCTGCTACGGCAGAATCTATCCCTCCTGATAATCCTAGTACTACAGAAGTAATTCCGGACTTCCGACAATAATCAGACAAGCCAGTGACAACAGCATCTGCCAATTCTTCAACTAAATCCTCAGCATCGTCGTGGCCGTCATCATCACTTGAAAGATATTTTATCTGATCATTACCAATGCAGATAGAATCTTTAGAATCAGAAGCGATCCAGCGACAATTTTGCGGGCTCTCAAGGTCAACTAATAGCACACCTTCTTGCCAAGCAGGAGCGATTACTACCTGCCCATCTGGCCATGCGATTAAAGAGCAACCATCGAATAATAAATCATCATTGCCACCTACTTGATTTGCCAACAGGAATGGGTGACCAAGGATTTGTGCTGCTGTGCGACTTACATGGACTCTAGTACTTACTTTGTCTGAATGGAAAGGGGATGCGCTAAGATTGACTGTTGCAGAAAGTTCTACTCCCTGTCTTCCCCATTCAGCAAGATGCTCAATAGGGTCTGCTGCATATGCTGAGGGAGTTTGCCCTGCTGCTTGCCAAGCATCTTCGCAAATTGTAACACCAAAATCCATTCCACAGATTGTTCGTGCAATACCCGAACGAGTATCTGCTTTGAAATAACGCGCTTCATCGAAAACATCGTATGTTGGTAGTAATTGCTTTTTGGCAACCAATCGACCACTTCCTTCGCCTCTTGTATTGCCACCATTAGGACCTGCTAAAATAACACCATTGAATGGTAATTGCCGATCATTTTCTGCAGCGATAGGTGTACCGACCAAAACTGGCAAATCAACATCTAATTCGCTGGCAGTTTTTTGGGCTTTATTGATAAAATCAGATTGTAATAACAAGTCACGTGGGGGGTAACCACAAATTGCAAGTTCGGTAGAAACTGCAACGCTGGCTCCATTCAGTTTTGCTTGATTTGCTAAGCCTTCAATGCGTTTTGCATTGCCATCTAAATCTCCAACAGTTGAATCAACTTGTAGTAATCCGATCAAATTGTTCAAAGTAATTCACCCCTTAAGAGAACTGTACAATATTACCTTCAGCATCTTTGTACCACCATTCATTGGTAACCTTATCATGATACCACCAATAGCCATCTGCACCTAATTCCCAGTCACTTTCAACTACCTCTTGTTGCACTTGAGTAACAACGGCTGTCGCTTGCTCTATCGGTTGAGTTTCTTGGACCTCATCAACAATTTTAAATTCTTCTTCATCGTCTTCCAATTCAGATGAATATTCATCCCAGTCATAGTGCTCTTTGCTACCCTTATTGGTAGTTAATCTCTTAGCCCATATCAGCCCTGTAATAATTATTGAAAGGAATAGAATTCCAACAAATGCACCCAATGCTGGATGGACATCTCCGAAAATTTTCTCACTGGTACTAATTTCTCTCTCCGGCCTAACATCAATGGATGGGCCATTGGCAGTACCTCCGTCTTCAAGCGTCACCTCAATCCATTGCAATCCTGGATTTTCAGGACCCCAATCTAAACTAATAATTCCAATTCCACCCTTTGGGACATCAACGCTAGTTCGGCGAACTGTAATACGTGTACCATCTAGGGAAACAGAGGTAATGACCGCATCCGTTGTACCATCTAAGGTTCCAATGTTTTTGATACTGATTTGAACAGAAGTTGTTTGTCCAACTTCAACCATTAGACGAGAATATGTTACAGATGAAGGCTCTAATTGATACTGCGGCTCTAAAAATCTCATTCCCCATTGTGCAATTGGTGTTCCCGAAGGAGTCCCCAGAAGTCCAAGAATCGGATTTCCTGCCAAATCACGGCCCTCAATCCTAATAACTACTATCAGTCTATCCTCCAACATGTCACCGCTAATCTCTGACAAATTAAAGGACGATATGAGTTCTAATCTAAGACCTTCAATATCACTGCCAACCAATTCCATTGGTTCAGTTCCATCTCTTAACCGGTCACCTGTTAATTCATCTTCAACCCACCATACCAATTGCAAAGATTCTATGTCAATTCCACCTTCTTCTGAAACAACAATTCGCACCTCATGCACTTCGGAGTCGAGTATTGCATCCATTCTTGGTGAAAGAATCTCAACTGGAATAGGCCCTTCACCATCGACTACAATCCAACGAACTGAAGTCCCTTTATCGGTTGTATCAATTCCTTGCTCGGGCATACAACCAACAGCCCATGTAAGTGGAATTGTTCCTGAATTGCCAGGCGTGATTAGAGCAATGTTCCAAATCCCTTGTTGTGCTAAGGCAGATTTGCTTTCTCCAGCGAATAAAATATCAATACTACAATTGAACTCTGGAACTGTTCCAGTTTCTGTGAAAACTACGCCTCCTGAAATTTCCATCGCACTATTAGGGCCTAACCTCGCCCCATCACCAAGTAAAGTTCCTGATGACAAATGTAGGGTTACTGATTCTTCAAGCACTTCCATCGCTGCAGAAAACTTCCACCTATTTTCGGGGAAGCCGAGGGATACTTCATTTCCTGCTCTATCGGTTACGGTGACGAGAGGCTCTCTCCTCGTTTCTCCCAATTCGGGCATTGTCCACGCCAAATGTAATTCAATTTGTAAAGTCATATCTTTTTCGTATGGAGTGGCCTGACCATTTTCTCCCTTCATTACACAGTCATCGATAATGACATGGATTGAAGCGCTTGTGCAATTTCCAGTTTCAAAATTCCAACTTATCATCAGTGGGTCCGAGCCTTGATTTCCAGCCAACGACACGATGACTTGATCTAGGTCAGAACCACCATTTGGCTCACTAATATCAACATTGAGAACATATGGCATATCCGGATGTAGCCATGATTGACGCCCACCTTGCCATGAGAATGCATTGGCACTAATCGATGGCTCGCCATCAGGTGCTAATTGGTACATGAATAAGTGCTCACCACTCTGATTAGAACCAGCATCTTTGATTGCGTATCCAGCAGTATCTTGACCTACAATATACACAGCAACTTTCTGACCGATACTACCTCCACTATCATCCAGTAATAGTGTATATTGGCCAACTAATGCTTCAATATTTGATGGTATTAGCAGGGCCATTGAAGAATATTCGTCTGGGTCTGGCCAACCGTTCATATTGTCATCTTCAAGCCATTGACGCCATACTTTTGCATGAATATTGGTCGGCAATGATGGTTGATCTGTAATCTGAATGTGCATTGTTTGCGTCGTACTTGGCTCTCTGTGGTCATACCAACCAACACTGGTTTCAAGCACCCTTGGCTTTACTGAATCAATAAAGAAAGTTCTTGAAATTTCAGAATTGGATGTTGTGCCTGAACCATTTATCGGAATGACTCTAATAGTCCAGGTTAGATTACCATGGGTGAAAGGAATAGTATCGTTGACAATCCAAATATCTTCATTCAAACTAGTTGTATTTGCGATAACTTGTCCACCTCTGACAAGTTCTACCACAGCATCACCATCGGCAAATGAAGCATTGCTATCAACTCCTTCAAATCCGATATCAACGGTAAATTGTATCTCATCTGACGATTGTAAGAACTTAACTGATTGGGGTATTTCACCTTCATCGGTTGAAACCGAGAATGAATGTATTTCTAAGTCGTTTTCAAATCCTTGATATCCTAATCCACCCCAATAATAAGTTGCAGGAATTGAGACGGTATTGCTGTCAAGAATCAGTCTTGAAGATACCGTCAATAAATCCTCATCATCCCAATCCGGTTCCACTCTAAATGTAATACTGAAATTAACATTTGTGCCATTGACTGTTGATTGAAGTGCGTTGCTTGGGTGTAATTCCACCTTGTCAGAATCGCCTTGTCCAACTGGTTCTCCCCCATTCAAAGGAAGGAACCAAGTTGCTTCGTTTTGAGAACCAAATACATCAAAACGAACCATATTTGCTGTTGCAGAAAATACTTGATAGGACGCGTGCATAGTCATCCATTGCTGACTTGGAGTCAATGTCAATGGCTCATCTTCCATACTTGAGTCGATAAGAACAACCTCGGAAGATGAATTCATGGAGACCAATTCTATT
>Ga0209554_1001368_pt1 | contig 18490 bp, 18 predicted proteins | sample MarorgKNORR_S2LV_5_FD_188221 | JGI IMG/M metagenome (GOLD analysis project Ga0209554, IMG submission 188221) | Marine microbial communities from the Southern Atlantic Ocean, analyzing organic carbon cycling - Bottom_A/KNORR_S2/LV (SPAdes) (version 2) | ecosystem: Environmental > Aquatic > Marine...
CACCGCACTCGGCGTAGACCGGCACGCCGTCGCTGACCGCCTTCCGTATCGCGTCGTGCATGGGCTTGTTGGCCGCCAGTTCGGCGCCAAACATCTCGGGGAAGCCGCCGCCCAGGTAAATGCCACCGGCGCCTTGGGGTAAGCTCGTGTCCTCCAGGGGGCTAAAAGAAACAAGCTCGGCCCCCCATGCTTCAAGCAGGTCCAATGAGTCCTGATAGTAAAAACTAAAGGCCATGTCCTGCGCGATGGCAATCCGGGCCCGCTTGGGTTGAGGTTCGGTTGGATACGCCGCCGGGAAGACTTCGGCACTCTTGGAACCGGAGGCGATAGCAACGATACGGTCCAGGTCGATGGTTTCTTCCACCTGGGCAATCAGCGTGTCGTACCATTGGCGAGCCACCGTGCCCTCCACGGTGGGAATCAGGCCCAGGTGACGCTCGGGTTGCACCAGTTCATCCCGGCGGGGCAGGTAGCCCAGTACCGGTATCCCGGTGGTGGCCTCGATCTGCGGCTGGCAGAATTCCATGTGGCGGGGGCTGCCGACCCCATTCAGGATGACGCCGGCGATCCTTAGATCAGGGTCAAACTGCTGGTATCCCAAAATCTCAGCGGCCACGCTGCGGGCAACTTTGGAAGCGTCAGCCACTAATATGACTGGGGCGTTCAACAGCTTGGCAAGCTCAGCGGTGGAGCCCTCTTCCGAGAGATTGGAGTGGCCGTCGAATACTCCCATCACCCCTTCAACTATTGAAATTTGGCGCTGAGAGCCGGCCCGCTGGAACAACTCCAACACAGTTTGGTGAGGCATCAACCAGGTATCCAGGTTGCGGGAGGGGACTCCGCAGGCAAGTTTATGATAAGACGGATCGATGTAGTCCGGGCCGGCTTTGAAAGGCTGAACGAGTTGGCCGCGCCGGGTCAATGCGCCCATGATTCCGGTGGCGATGGTGGTCTTGCCGACCCCGCTGCGAACGCCGGCAATTACGACGGATGAAGTCAAGTGTAAGTCTCCCAGCTATCGGCAATCAGCCGTCAGCTATCAGGGGCTATTATACCCCTCACTGCTGGCTTAGTTAGGGATGGATAAGCTTTCGCCATACTTCTTTTGGAGGCTGATAAACAGGTCGTGCCTGGGTTGATTCGTCTCGTCCTTTTCTGATTTTCTCAGATAGACGCGAAGCATGGGCTGATCTTCTCCGTCTATAAACCAGACTGAGTAGCTGGGTAGGCCCTCAGCGTTTGTATTGTGGATGAACCGGACCTCTTTGACCTCGTTCATGTGCATATGGAGGTGGGTGCCCCCTTCGGCCATGAAGGTGACGACGTTGCCGTCATCGGCAAAACGCAGGTCCTCAAACATGGTGTAGACCTCGGCGGTGGCCCCGTTGTTGGCCAACATCAGGACTACCTCGGCAAACCCCGGCTGGCAGGCCTCAAGTATCTCGCGTATCATTTGGGTCTCCTTGGTGTGGGGAAAGCATTCGAAGGCTTCACCCCAAAAAAATGCCCGGCTTCTCGGCCGGGTTGATGCTCTCCAAGACCCATACCCTTATCCTCGAAGTGTATCAAGTCGAGTCTGCGGCAGATCTCCTGGCTTCCGGATAACGGGCCATCCCCCGCCTTCCCGGCCTTAACGCCGTGGGGTTAGCAATGGAGATAGCCTCATCCAGTTACAGTGGCGGGACCGCGCCGGACTCCCACCGGCTTCCCTATTAAGCCCCGGCAACGGGGCCACCTGCAGGCTGTTCCCAGTTGTAAAAGGGCGCTTGGGTAAGAGGATGGGCAAGTCTTAATCGCGATTGGGAATCCGCCTTAGCAAATCCCCTGGACCTAGATGGATACGAGGTTATTCTATGATGACCGCCAACCAGCGTCAAATCGTCTCTTGACAACCCAATCGGCACGGGCATACGTTATGTCCGCGCCAGGCCCCGGTTATCGCGTGTCTACGTAAAGTTGATGCGGGTTCGGAGCAGGCAATCAGATAGATCCGAATCGGCTGGACCCGCGGTCCCTGGGAGTCAACCTTGGTCCAACAGTTGCGAATATCCGCCAAGGTCCTGGCAGAACTGGCCATGCCCGACTTCTGCCCCCGGTGCTTTTGGGTCAAACGACGGGTACCCGACCGGCTCCCCTATCAGTCCTTTCCCGGCATCTTCAGCTCCATAGACTCATTCAGCAAGAAGGTCGTCCACGGTTGGTTCAACAAGCGAGGCGGGGCCCCCGTTTGGTTCGAGTCTCTGGGAGAGTTGGCGGGGTACAAACCGCCTCCCCATCACACCAAATTCAACATCGTCGACCATGACAACGATATAATGCTGACCGGAAACCCGGACGGCGTGTTCGTGCGGCCCGACGGATCCCACTTGATCGTGGACTATAAGACCTCCAGGTACACGCCTTATCAAGAGCGGCTGTTCCCACTTTACGAAGCCCAACTCAACGCCTACGCCTTGATCGGGGAACAGTGCGGTTTGGAGCCGGTGACGGGATTGGCGCTTATTTATACGGAGCCGGCAACCAGCGATGACGACGCCGCCGGAGAGGGTGTCCACCGGGCCGACGGATTTGCTATGGGGTTTGTGGCAAATGTGGTTCCGGTGGAATTGAGAACTTCAATCATCGGTCCGTTGCTTATCCGGGTTAGGGACATATTGGACTCGGATATCAGTCCATTTGGCCGAAGGAACTGCCGGAACTGCAGGCTGCTCAAGGACCTGTTGGACGTGGCGGGGTGAAATCCCCCCAACCCCCCTTTACGAAAGGGGGGCTTTACGACTGGATGGACAGGAGTTGCATTCCGATCTGTCGATGAACTAAAAACATCGGAGGAGAGATATGACTACTTATACGTATGACCACATACATCTTCGCAGCCAGAACCCGATGGAGACGGCCCAGTACTTCAACAAGATGTTCGACGCTAAGATTGTGGAGTCGGTTCAGTCGGACGGTCAGCCTCGAATCGACATCGATCTCAACGGGCTGATGATCTTCATCGCCAAGGCTGACGAGAGCGTGCCCGCCGGGTTGCGGGACCCTCACTTGGGTTTGGATCACTTCGGGTTCCGGGTGGAGAACTTGGCGCAAGCGGCAGAAGAATTGAAGGCCAAGGGCGCCGAGTTCGCCACGGAACCCTTCGAACTGCGGCCAGGACTGAAGATCGCCTTTGTCCGCGCGCCTGGGGATGTGCGGATAGAACTGCTGGAACGGAGCTAGGGCTAGCGGGGTTTGACCTGGTAGCCTCATAAGCACTTATATGGAAAAAGGTTATCGGGTGGGGTATCACCCCCATCCTAACCTTCCCCCATCGAGGGGGAAGGGATTTTGTGATCGATTCTGCGTTGTCAGTGGCCTAGTGGACAGTGATTCGTTAGGCTCCGTTGACGCTGTAGGTGACCGCGTTTTGGGAAACTGCGCCCTCTTCCATCAGCTTGGCCAGGTGTGTGGTTACGTTGCGGGCTGCCGCCGATCGAAGGTTCTTGCGTAGGTTCCGGGGGTAAACGGCTTTAACAACCTCGTCCACGGTCCCTGAGCCAGCGGCCAGGGCTTTTATTATCTGTTGCTCCCGGGCCTGCCGATGGTCGATGTACCACTGTATGCGCTTGGCTCCGTCGTGGACAAGTTGTCCGTGGCCGGGACAGATCAGGTTTGGGCGTTGCCGGGCCAGAAGCTCCAAAGAGGCCATGTACTGCTTCAGGTTGCGGATGCTGGATGAGGAGTTGCCCAGGATGGTGTCGCCGGTGAATAGTGTTCGTTGATCCCTCATGAAGTAGGAGATATGGTTGTCCTCGTGGCCTGGGGTGAACAAGGCTCGCAAGCCTTGCCCTCCGCCGGTGGGTATGACTTCTCGAGACTTTATCGGCTGGACGCAGCCTGTGCCCAGTCGCTCCGTTAGATAGGCAGCCAGCTTGGGGTGGCAACGCACCTGGCAGCCCATCTCTTCTTGTATCCGGTCCAGACCGCCGATGTGGTCTCCGTGGCCGTGGGTCACCAATATCGCCGACATTCGAGGCCGCCCCAACTCGGCGTAGTAGTCCAGTATCTGGCGAGTCCAGGCCCGGTAAGGCTCTCCAGAATCGATCATCACCATGTTGTCGTTGGGGTCGCCGACGAAGTATATCTGCGTCCCACCGGGGTGCATCGCGCCGAAGGTGTTGGGGTCTTCCAGGATGTGAGTGCTGTAGATGTTGTCGGCAATCTGCATGTCTTTCCTCTGTGCGATGGAGGTGTATCGAACTTTTGATATCTGACCGGATATTATCCGGGAGGCTGGTCCGCGTCAACGTTATCGGCGTGGGCGAATCACCCTATCGAGAGCCGCACGTGGTGTGACGATGGTATGATGTGCGAAATCGTCGCCCTTTGGCCTGGACCCCCAATAATCCAAAGCGGCGAGACTCACCGGAGAGCAGCATGATAGGTCTTGATGAGCTGAAAGCAGCGGTCCCGCCCCTGAGCGGAGAGATCACCCTTCCGGGACTGGAATCCCCCGTGGACGTGTACCGGGACCGCTACGGCATTCCTCACATCCGGGCCGCCAGCGAGGGCGACGCGTTTTTCGCCCAGGGCTTCGTTACTGCCCAAGACCAACTCTGGCACATGGAATACGACCGCCTGCGGGGAGCGGGACGCTGGGCGGAGGTGGTGGGGCCGTCGGCGGTGGACCAGGACAAGATGATGCGGAGATTCCGGTTGGAGGCCAGCGCCCGGTCCGACTACCAAGCCGTCAGCGAGCGGACCAGGCAGATGATGGATTCTTACGCTCGCGGTGTCAACGCTTTCATCGAGACGTCGCCGGTCCTGCCGGTGGAGTATCAGATAGCGGGAATATCCCCAGAGCCCTGGCAGCCGTGGGACGGCCTGGTGGTCTACAAGATACGGCACATCTTCATGGGGGTTTTCGAGTCGAAGATCTGGCGGACCAAGGTCCTTCACCAGGTTGGTCCGGAGAAGACGGCGGAGTTGTTCCCCGGATACCAGGCCGGGCAACTGCAGATACTACCGCCTGGAACATCCTACGAAGGACCCGTGGCGGACGGACTTGAAGAGCTGAACAGGGGAATGGCTGCCTTGGCCGTGTTGAACGGCAGCGACGGAGGCAGCAATAGCTGGGCCCTGTCCGGAAGCCGGACCGCAACGGGAATGCCCCTCCTGGCGGGAGATTCCCACCGGGCGTTGGACACACCCAACGTCTACTACCAAAATCATGTGTCCTGTCCCGAATTCGACGTGGTGGGTCTATCGTTTCCGGGGATGCCCGCGTTCCCCCACTTCGGCCACAATCCCTGGGTGGCCTGGTGCGTGACTCACTTGGGCGCAGATTATCAGGATCTCTATATCGAACAGTTTAAGAAAGACGACTCCGGTTACTACAAGTACAAAGACCAGTGGCGGCGAGCTAAGGTGTATCAAGAGACGATAAAAGTTAAGGGCGGCGACGACGTTCCCTTGAAGGTCTGGGTCACCCAACACGGTCCGGTTGTCTCGGGAAACCCGGAGCAGGGCAGCGGTATCGCTTTCAAGTACACGGCGACGGAAGGGCCGTCCACCTGGCCCGACGGGTTGTGGCAAATGTTGCTGGCAAAAAATTCGGACGAGTTGATCGAATCGATGCGGGAATGGGTTGACCCGTGCAACAACCTGGTATTCGTCGATACCGATGGCAACTTCGGTCACTTGTGCCGGGGCAAGGTGCCCATACGTTCTCAGGACAACGGTTGGCTGCCGGTTCCGGGCTGGACCGGCGAACACGAATGGCAGGGCAACATCCCCTTCGAAGATATGCCTAAGGCCGTGAACCCGGAGGAGGGCTATATCGTCACGTGCAACAACCGGCCGGTGGACAACGATTATCCTTACTACATCTCGACGGACTTCACGCCGGGATTCCGCGCCCAGCGGGTGACCAAGCGGTTGCTGTCCCTGGAACGACCCTCGACAGCCGATATGGCCATCGTTCACGGCGAGCGGGTATCCATCCCGGCCCAGTCTTATCTGGGAATCATGTCCCAGGTAGAGCCCCGGGACAAAACCTCGGCCCTGGCCAAGGACAAGCTACTCGCATGGCAGGGACAGATGGATGCCGGCCGGGTGGAGCCAACCATTTACAGCGCGTTACGGGATAGCCTGCTCCACAAGATTCTAAAGCACAACCTGGGAGACGAACTCTCCGAACTGGCGCGAAACCCCGATGGACGAGGCTTGGGACAGTTCCTCGCCAGGTTTAAGGGTATGTTGGCGTCGATGATCGCCGAGGACGACCGGAGCATGTTGCCGCCGGGTAAGGACTGGCCGGAGATGGTGGCCGACGGTCTGGCCGACGCAGTGGACACTCTAAAACAACTCCTGGGCGACAACCTGGACGAATGGCGTTGGAACAAGCTGCACCAGGCCCGCCCTAAACACACGCTGTCGGATGCTTTCCCGGAGATGGCGCACCTATTGGACCCGCCGCCCATTCCCATGAACGGAGACGGCGATACGCCCCTGGCTGGGAGCTACTCCACGGCCGACTTTGCCGCGGTCACCAGTCTTTCGGTGGCCCGTTACGTTTACGACCCTTCCGACTGGAGCAACTCCATGTGGGCGGTTCCCCTCGGAAGCTCGGGGCATCCGGGCAGCCCCCATTATCACGACCAGTCGGAGATTTGGAGCAGGGTGGAAATGGCGCCCATGGAGTACGACTGGGACCACATCGTTACTAACAGTGAAACCCAGCAACGGTTGGACCCCGCTTAGGCTAGCGCAAGGATCAGCCGCCCTTCAGATGGTTGCCCAGCAGATCCAGGGCCGCTTGGGCCGCCCCCCGCTTGGTGGCGTCCCGGTCTCCGGATAGGTGGACTTCTATCGCCACGTCCTCTCCATCCTTGACCGCCAATCCGATCCAAAATGTCCCTATGGCGAAGCTGGAGTGTCCCTGGGCCGGACCGGTGACTCCGGTGGTGGAGACGGCGTAATCGGTCCCACAGAGCTCTCTGACTCCTTTTGCCATGGCGATGGCGACTTCCCTGCTGACGCTGCCATAGGTGTTGTATTGCTCGTCGGTTACCCCCAGCACGCTCTGTTTCAAGCCGCCGGTATAGGCGATAACGCCGCCCGGACAGTACCGGGAGCTTCCGGGAACCGACCCCAGCATGTAGCCGATCAGTCCCATGGTATCGGCTTCGGCCACGGAAACGGTTTTGCCTTGGGCGACCAGTAACTCTGCTATCTCGGTAACATCCATTGACTCTTCTCCTGACTCTTCTCCTGAATTTTGGGTTGGTTGGGGGTCGCCCCCCTCATTCCCCCCTTTGTAAGGAGGGAGGTTGGGCTCACTTGGTGGATCGGATGGCTGGTTTCTGGAGCAGCAGGAAGAACTCCCGATTGCCGGCGTTACCTAGGATCGGCGACGGGCAGAGTTTGCGGACGCGCAGCCCGGCGTTGATTGCCCAGTTGATCATCCGGCTGAGCACGGCCGCGTGGATCTTGGGGTCCTTGATCACGCCGCCCCGTCCGACGTCTTCCCGGCGTGCCTCGAACTGGGGTTTGACCAGTGCAGCGACGTACGAGCCGTGCCTCAAGTGCTGAATCGCTGAAGGTATCACCAGGGCCAGGGAGATGAAGGACACGTCGATGGTGATCAGGTCCACCGGTTCGGGCAATTCGAATGGATTGCGGGCGTTGCATTTTTCGATGACCGTCACTCTTGAATCCTGCCGTAGCTTGTAGGCCATCTGACCGTGGCCCACGTCCAGGGCATAGACGCGCTCGGCGCCCCGTTGCAGGACGCAGTCGGTAAATCCGCCGGTGGACGCGCCCACGTCCAACACGGTAAATCCTTCCACCGCAAGTTTGAAATTGTCCAGAGCGTGAGCCAGTTTCAAGCCGCCGCGGCTAACGTAGGGAAGGTTACCGCGAACCTCCAGGGGGTCTGTCCCTGGCAAGATCGAACTGGCTTTTAGGACCCGCCCCGCGCGGCTGAAAACCAGTCCTTCGGCGATGAGGGTTTGAGCCTGTTGCCGGCTTTCGGCAAGCCCGCGGTCGACCAAAAGCAGATCGGCCCGCTTTCTTTTACTCGGCTTGTCAGTCAACTTGGCCATTGGATCTGGACTTGTCCGATGATTGGGATGGTCAAGGCCACATTATCCAACCGGTGCGATCGGTTCGGGCCCGGAAGAGGTGGCCGCCCCCGGTGGTCACATAGAGGGTTTTCATGTCCGGATCGCCGAAGCAACAATTAGTGGGGCGGTCCACTCGCAAGGCGTGGGTTTCCAAGATCCTTCCCGTGGGTGAGAAGACGTAAATGATCGGGCCGGGTCCACTCTGCTCCCACCCGGCGCAGACCACAATATTGCCTTCAGCGTCCAGTGTCATGCCGTCGACGCCTCGTTGCACGCCCAGATGATCTATCCCGAATGTATGCAAGGTGACGAAGTCGCCCAACGACCCGTCATCGTTGATCGGATAGGCCCTCAATTGACGGGGCTGATCGGGGGAATAGTCGCTTTGGGCCACGTAGAGAGTCTTCTGGTCCCGGGAAATCAGAACGCCGTTGGGGCGGCTGACATCGTGGGTAGCCCTGGTCAACTCCCATTGGCCGTTGCCCTTGGGATCCAAGCGCAGCACCGACATGTGGTCTAGTTCCAGATCTCCGGCCGAGGCGTTGAAGGGATCGGTGAACCAAACTCGGCCCTGCTTGTCCACGGCTAGGTCGTTGGGGTTGTTGTGCTGCTTGCCATCCAGTTGGTGGGGCAGGGATGTGGTGGTCGAACGGTCTTTCTCAAAGCGCACAATGCGGCGTCCGCCGCTTTGGCAACCGTAGAGATTTCCTTGGGCGTCGAAACAGAGACCGTTGGTGCGCCGTGTATCGGTGAAATACTCGGTGGTCTCCCCCGTTTTTGAATCATACCTCAGTATACGGTTGGCCGGGATGTGGGTGAAGAGCAACGCCTCTCCATCCCAAACCGGTCCTTCGGTAGTACCGCCGTAGGGACCCGCCACCAGTTCGAAGTTCCAACTCATAGGGTTGGCCTCTCAGTAAATTTCACGGGGGATGCCGCCAGTATATCCGGGGGCGAATAGTATGTCACCACCCGGGTTGTTTGACACAATTAGGGGATAGGACTCGGTCCTATCCCCTAATTGTGTCAAACTATGACGGTTGGGCTGTTAACTAGGTCGCAGTTCAGTGATAGAGGGTTACCTGCCCCGTAGCCTGGGATCCAAGACATCCCGAAGAGAGTCGCCAAGGAGGTTGACCGAAAACACTATCACCGCAATGGTAATACCTGGGAAGACCGATAGCCACGGCGACACATCGATGTATGTGGTAGCACCCAGGTTCAGCATACCGCCCCATGAGGCGATATCCGGTGGGATCCCCACGCCCAAGAAGCTCAAAGACGCCTCGACGACGATGGCATAACCGAGAGTAATGGTGCTCAACACTATGTAAGTGGCCATGACGTTGGGGAGGATATGACGGAGCATGATCCGGGTGGAACCGGCACCAATAGCTCGTGCAGCCAGGGTATAGTCCTGCTCTTTTATGCTAAGGACTTGTGACCGCACGACCCTGACTGCGCCCGGCAGAAGTATCACCACCAGGGCCACAATCACGTTGGTCTGAGAAGCCCCCAGAGCGGCCATCAGTGCCAATGCCATGATGATGGCCGGAAATGCCATCATTGTGTCCACCAGCCTTTGGATAGCCAGGTCAGTCTTACCGCCGGAGTAGGCGCTGAAGATGCCGATCAACGTACCCGCGGAGATTGCTATGCCCACGCTTAACAAACTCACCGACATGGATATGCGCGCTCCAAAGATCAACCGGCTCAGCACGTCTCGGCCCAGTTCGTCGGTGCCCAGGATCTGCTTACCAAAGGGCGGTGTGAATTTCTCCGCTACCTCTATCGCTGTGGGACTGTGGGGCGCAAGCATCGGGGCCAACACGGCGACCACGACAGCGAATATAAGCACTGCAGCGCCAAAGGCACCCAGGGGTTGTTGGGCGCAGAACCGGAGCACCGCAACGGGAAGTGTAGACTTCGGCCGAAGTATGGCCAAAGTCTCCGCTGCGGCATTTTCCCGGGTTCGGTCTACAAGCATCCCTTGCTACCTCCTGTGGCTATGACGGACCACTGCGCGGACACGCTACGCGAAACGGATGCGTGGGTCCAACCAGCCGTAAAGCAGGTCTATCAACAGATTTATGGTTACGATGGACAGCCCTATTATCACAACGACCGCCTGTATCATGACGTAATCCCGGTGACCTATGGACTCGATGAGGATCCGTCCCATGCCAGGAACCAGGAAAATGCTCTCGATGATGATTGTGCCGCCAAAGAGGCGACCGAACTGCCAGCCTGAAATGGTGAGAATGGGCAGGAAAGCATTTTTCAAGCCGTGACGGGTCAACACGACCCGCTCGGACAGACCCTTAGAGCGGGCGGTCCGCATGTAGTCCTCCCGCAGAATCTCCATCATGGAGGAGCGGGTAACCCGAGCGATGAAAGCCAAGTCATAACCTGCCAATGCCAAGGCCGGGAAGAACATTTGCTGCAGGTTAGACTTCGGGTCATCCCAGAGCGTCTCGTATCCCAGTGGCGGTAGCCAATTGAACAGCATCGCCAGGAACAGTATTATCAGGATCCCGGTGAAGAATGTGGGCAGAGCGATACCGGTCAGGGTGAACATCCGGGCGGCGTAATCCAATTTACTGTCGGGGTTGATGGCCGAAACCACCCCCAGAGGGATAGCTACGACCATGGCCAGGACCATAGCGAACACTGCCAATTCCACCGTTGTCGGTATCCGGTCTTTCAATTCACCCATGACCGGGGCCTTAAACCAGAGAGAATTTCCAAAGTCTCCCCGGACCACCCCGCTAACCCAGGTGGCATATTGGACCACGATAGGCCGGTCTGTACCTATTTCGTGGCGCAGTCTAGCCAGGTCTTCCTGAGTATAGGAGCCACCTCCTTCATCTTCCAGAATGGCCAATGCGGGGTCCCCGGGGATTATCCGCATCAGCACGAAGACCAAGACAGTTACTAATATAACAGTGGGTATGAACAGGCCTATTCTCTTTATCGTGTACTGTCTCATCTACGCTCTTCCGGTGTTCAGGGGTTTTAAGCGCGGAGCTTCTATCCGTACATCCGCCATATGAGTTGGACTAGCCCGGTCAGTTTCATTTGAACGGCGACCTAAATTAAGAGGGTCTCCCGAGAATACCTAGCACCCTGACCCAAGATACAGGCCAGGGTGCCGTAAAACTGACTTGCCTAATCGGTTGGTTACCGATCTAGCCAGAGATGTTCGTGCTTGAAGCCATACTGGACGGTCTGGGGCGGATTGAAGCCCTTAACGTCCCGGTGCATCTGCCAGAAGAACCGGCCCCACACCAGAGTTACCCAGTGGTTGTCACCCACCCGGATGATGTCGGCGATTTCCCGCAGATATAGCCGGCGCTTGTCCAGGTCCTGCTCGACCTTTTGTTTTTGGAACAGCTCCTCGACCTTCGGGTGGGACCAATCGGTATAGTTCCTGGTTCCGCCCGGCCGGTATACGCCACCCAAGACGGCATCAGCGTCCAGAACGACCATTCCCTCACCCTGACAGCCCAAGCCCCAGTCACCTTCGGCGTCCGCGGCCCGGGCGGTGCCGTACATCTTGTAGCCAGCGGCGCTCTCGTGAGTCATGAGGTCGCCGGTGATACCAAGGGTCTCCTTGAGTTGCTCTTTGACCACCTGACAGATCGGTACGTAGAACGAGACCTTCCTGGAGTGGAAGTCAGTCTTGAACCCGTCGGGGAAGCCAGCCTCAGCCATCAGCCGCTTGGCTTCTGCCAAGTCCTCTTTACCGCCGGGAGTATCCTTTGGACGCAAGCCCGGCCATTTCGAGGCTTCGTCTTCGGAATGGGCCATCCCAGGCATGAATACCATGGGCTCTCCAGCGGTGTCATCCAATACGATACGGTCGATCGCCTGCCGGTCCAAGGCCAGGTAGATCGCCTTTCGCACACGGGGGTCAGTGAACGGCGCTTTCTTGCGGTTTATCATCAGACCCACGTTGAAGGACGGTGACAAGAAGTGGGCCACGACCTCGCTGTCGGTGTCCTCCACCAGTTGGATGTTTTGTTTGGGGGTCAGAGACGCCCCGCCAGCGTTGGACATGTCGACCTGGCCCACTTTGAGGGCCGAGATGAAGCGGGAGGCGTCAGTGATGATGTAGTGATCTATGGAGTCGAAGAAGGGACGTCCCACTTTGAAGTAATTGGGGTTCTTCTCCACCTTGTAGAAGTTGCCTCGTTTATACTCCTGCAAGATGAAGGGACCGGAGCCAGCATTGTATTTGAGGACGTTTTCAGCCTGGTTCAGGTCTACCCCTTGTTCCATTATGTGCTTGGGGAGAATCTTAGCGTAGTCGACTGCCAAGAACTTGATGAACGCCCCCGAAGCGAACTGGAGGTTGAACTCCACGGTGTCGCCGTCGATGGCCTTCAAACCGTTGTCAAGATTCTCATCGACATAGTTGCGGGTAAGTCCTGACCTGCCGATAGAGACATCGGGATCGTAATAGCGCTTAAGAGCGTAAACCACATCGGCGGAGGTTAGGTCCGTACCGTCGAACCATTTGGCATTCCTATTGAGATGGAACGTGAATGTCTTGCCGGCGTTGGAGATCTCCCAACTCGTACACAGGTCGCAGACGATTCTACTGGTGTCGATCGTGTCGTACTGCACCACCTGGTTGTAGAGCTGGGAGTAGGAGATCACGCTGGAAAGAGATGAGGAACCCAGCGGGTCCCAGTCCTTGGTGTCGGCGTAAGCCCGCATGTTAACGTGCTGTCCGTACACGGGCGCCTGGCTGGGCACCGGGGTCGGCCGGGCGCCTGGGGTAGCGGTCGGTATAGGAGTGTTAGTGGCCCGGATGATGACCTCTCTGATCACCTGCTTCTCCACCTCTTTTATGACCTCTACCTCTTTGATGACTTCTCGATCAACCGGGACTTCTTTGATGACCTCTTTAATGACTTCTCTCTCGACGATTACTTGCTTTTCAACGGGCACTTCCTTGATGACTTCCCTCTCGACAATAACCTCTTTCTCTATCACAGTTGGCGTGGCCGCGGTTCCGCCGCAGGCAACGGCCAGTAACAACAAAGAAGCTGCCAAGATTGGAAGCAACGTCCGAAAGTTAACCCAAGGGTGTGTCCGCATAACTAATCCTCCGTCTTCTTGGTACTAAGTGCCCCTAACCACGTTCAGGCGGGTGTTACGTTCAAATCCACCAGATGAATCTAAAATCAATCTGGCGAACCGAAGCTTTACATTCCCAGCCTCAACGGGAAAGCAGCAGCTATCCCAGGCATATCCAAATAATAGAATGTAATACTTAATATATGAGAGCGGCCGAATCTTAGCTTACTCACCCTGGCAAGTCAAGCGATACTTTGGCCGGCCCGAGAAGACGGAAATATGAACGCATCGGCATACCTTCTGCGCATGGACAGAGCGGCTTTGATGCGCGAGGGAGCAATCGGCCGACGGTGGACCAAGAGTCAGGTGGACGGGGAGATATCTGCAAACCGGCTAAATAGGAAGCCTTTTATAGGGTTCGACTAGAATGCGAACATCGGTGTCCACGTCGGCATCCACGAAAAATGGCTCGAAATCGGCAGCCCTGGTCCAAATTCGCGAGGTCTGTATGAGAACCGCACGCTCTATAGAAGCGGGCCAACGGAGGATGAAAACGTCCGAGTTGTCGGCGTGAGCGACGCCGGCGGTGCCGTTCAACCCCCTGGTCACCGTTAGATCGTTGGTGGATATATCCGTAATGAGCAACTGCTCGCTGCCGATCATGATGGTCTGGCCGATGGCGAACTGAGTTCCTTCGTCAACCGGGACAGTGATTTTCGTGGCCGTCATTGCAGCGTCGTTGAGGTCGGTGCCACTGTCTTCTTTGTATCGACGATAGCCCCAGACACCGGCGATCTGGAATCGCTGCTCCCCACTGCTGAATGTGGTCTTGGCGCCATGCTGCCGGACTCGGATAGAGGTATGAGGCTCACCCCAGTGCTACTCCGGTTCGGCGTTATAGGGTTCAAGCCAATAATCGCCGGCCGCCCATGTTTCGTTGAACGATTGGTCGTCGGTGGAGTCCTCTTTTAAAGAAGTCAGCGACACCAGATCGGGAATCAGCAACCTGGTAGAGCCGCTGCCGTCGAACTCCATAGTCTGCGTCTTGGAATAGAAATAACGGTTACAGAAATGATCCACCCAGTCCGACACGGCCAGAAGCAACTGGAACATTTCATCGTCGTCCCCGGAACCGGCAGCTGGGTCCTTCAGTAGACTATCGTCTTTGAGCTTGGCTAGGTCGCCATACAGGGACCTATATGCTTCACGCGCCATGTTTTACCCCCTATGGCCTTCCTGAAAATGGGAACGGTTTTGAATTCCCACTACGGAAATCAAGGCGGTACTACGCCTCTTCGGTGTATTCGATAATGATTTTAGTGGTTGACGTTGGAGCCGCGCCTCGCCATCTTCCGCTGAGCACTTCGTCCTTTTTGCCTCGGGGTCCCTGGTTCCTGGAATACGTGCGGGTTACCGCGCTGCCCGCGTCCGGCACGGCCAGAACGTCGATCGACCGGTTGGGAGCGGTAATCATGTTACCGGCGTCCCCGAAGAACAATTCCCACAAATGCCGGCCGTCGCTGGAGGTCTGAAGCACCTTGACTCGAATGAACCTGACATGGTGACCCTTTGACGGCGCCAGCAGGGTTTGCCGGCTGGTGCTGCCATCCACTATCTTTACCCGGAGTTGATATGGCCGGCGGCGAATCGCGGCCCGATTAGGCCCGGCGGACGCTCCGGCGAACTAAGGACAATGTCATGGCTCAGGATTCGTCGGAATATTCGACTATTATTTTGTGCACTGTCGTGGGAGGAGTCCCCAGCCACCGCCCGCTGAGAACCTCATCCCGGAGACCTCTGGGACCCTCTTCCCTCAGGAAAGTCCGAGTGCTGGCTTCGCCTGAGTTAGGGATGTCTAATATGTCGATGGCGTTGTCCGGGTTGGTGGTTATGTCGGCCTCAGTGCCAAAGTACAATTCCCACAGATGCCGGCCGTCGGCTTGTTCTTGAATCACTCTCACCCGCAATAGACGGATCCGTCTGCCCTTGGACGGCGTGACTAAAGACTCCCTGGTGTTAGACGTATTGGAATCGTGGGAGTTAACCTGCGCCACGTACGCCCGGCGCCTAACACTGACGCTGTGGGTCCTCCGAGATGAAACTCGCTTGCCGGTCATTTGAGCAGCCGTCCGACGCCCGTTCCACCCAGGCCGGCGATGGCCGCCAGGGAGGCTGTAAGGGCCGTGCCGTTTATCCCTTGGGTGAGGGCATACAGCTCGAGGGCGGTAACCGATACGATTCCCAGGGCCGCGACGGCAGCCCATCGGCGAGCTAAAATACCTTTGTTGACGGGGGTCATGGCGATGAGTTCCAGTAATTCGGCGCGTTGAGCGGCCGTCCAGTTGGACCGGAGTATGGAGAGAAGTTCTCGTGTCCTGACTTGATCTGGGTCCGGTGGCGCCTCCGGTGGTGTTGGTATACCTAAGAGGAGGCCACTCCTTTGGTCAGCATTAGTATCCAAAGCCTCAAGCTCAGCGGAATCAAGGCAGAGAGCATTCGCAATATCCGTCCGGTGGGAAAGCTCAGGAACTTCAAAATCCTCGCTGGAAGAGGTAAATAGAACATCAAGCCACTGGCCTGTGTTTACAACCCTGAGACATCTGTAAACTGTCAACTCATCCTCGTATAGACCGGCTTGCCGTCCCAGCATCGATTTGTTGCAAAGTGCTTGCCATTCTCAGAGCTGTATGAATCCGGCTCCCTTAGCTCCCCCGATTCCTCGATCAACTCCCTGATGCGCTGGTAGGCGAATTTAGGCAGTGGGTGGACGGTAACAAGACAGGTTAGGTGTACCACGTGGCTCTCCTGGGGGCAGGTACCAGGAATCCAGCGAGCCTCATATTCTTTCCAACCTTCGTGCTTGATATGGGTTCGCTCTAATCCAAGGTCCACTAACCTGGCAGGCCCTGAGATGGCTAGAAATTCGTCCAAGGGCAGATCCGTTCCATGGACCACGGTCTTGTACTCCGGGTTTGCCATCGTCTTACTGATGGTTACGCCATTGCCAAATGTCCAGTTTTCCGGAAACCAGTCCCAAGTGATACCATCTCTCAGACACATTTGGCTCACCCGATATTCCACCGGCATCAACCATTCCTCAGCATATTCAGTCACGGAAAATACGCCTGCTTTGCGGTACTGCGCCCGCGGGTCATGTTCCAGGATGGCAAGCTGCTCGACCCCTTCCACAGCGAATTGGATTCCGCCGGCGTGGCAGCATCCAGCAATAGGTCTACGATGTCTCCCGCGGCCACCGCCGGGATGGCGGTGCGATATACCCCCAAGAAGCGAAGGGGGTTGCCCGCGGCCGCGGCATCATGAGCCGCCGCGCCGGATATCAAGAGGCGGCCCGCTGAGTTTAGTAGTAGGTAGGCATTGTCTCCATCGGCTACAGTAGGCGCGGAGGCCTGGTATTTGGAGCCGATGCGGACCAGCCGGTCCTTGGTGTCGGCCGGTGAGTTATGTGCTCCTTCGGTGTAGCTCATAGCGAATCTATCAGGCCTCGCTTGTCGAAAATAAGAACGAAATCACGCAAACTATATCGAGCCTATCCAGGCCTAACTTAGGGGGACGTACTCGATGATTACCTTACCGGCCAAGCTGACGGCAATCTGCGCCAAAATCTTCCCGGTAACGTAGTCATTGCTTCCTCCATTCTTGTCCCACTTCTTGGGTTCGCCGCCGTTGGATCCGGCATTGTCGTGACGGTCGGCGACACCGGTGGCGTTCAGGTCCAAGCCGTCGATGATCGTGTCCCCGGTGGACGTGGCGTCGGCTACCACGTCCACGTCCACGTCCACGTCCACGTCCAAAACCGAGCTGGCGGTGCCCCCGGCGGTGGTGATGTCACGATCACGTTGGTGACGACGCAATCAACGCCCTCAGGGTTCTGGACGGCGAAGGCGAAGGCGTTGGCATTGCCCGACGCCAGGTTTTGAACGATGTACCGCTTCATTAGATAGGCGATTCCCGACTGATCCGGTGGAAGCATGTTCTTGACCGCTTCGGCGGTGGGGTCTGCCCGGCTGATGGTTGTCATGGATCCTCCTTAGTTCCGCTCTTAACAGAGCGTTTCATTTAGATTGAACTAGAGTCTGATATTTAGACGCCGGTGATGTTGTACTGCAGAGCCGTATGGGTTGCGGTGGATCTGGTCCCGCTGCGTTCTTGCAAGGCGATACGGAAGCTGACAACCATGATGTTCTGCCGCTTTTGGGCATCGCGAACCGTTTCGATAGCCAGTTCCCTCTTGAAGCCGACACGCCATTGGCTGCGGTTGACGATAAGCAGCCTTCCGGTGTCGGTACCGTTACCTGCATCGGTGACTTTTCCGTCGGTGTCGGCCAACGCCATCTGTTCCGACACGATGACGGGAATACCTTCCACAGATCCCAGTTGACCGGTCAGCACAGTGGCTTGCGGGCCGAATTTGTCCAAGGTTCGGAAGTTGTCCACGCTGAGGGACCGGATAAAGGTGTTAATATCGCAGACATACACCAACTCCGAAGGACGGACCCCATACTTTCCTAGCTTGGCCCGGACCTCGTTGAACATGTCGTCGGAGACTGCGGCGTTGTGGTCGTTGGCCTGGCTGGTGTTGTCGACCAAAGGCAGGTGTAGCAGACCGTCGAAGCCCACCAACCAATGGCCTTTGCCGGCGTCGGTGGTCGTGATGGTGGTTCCGTCGGAGTTGATGTTGTTGGTCGTGGTGGTATCGGCGTTGAGCAGAACGTCGTCAATGACTTCCCGGGCGTTCCGCAGCAGGACTCGCCGCAGCTCCTCCATCATGGCGATGACGGCATCTTCGTCCAGGTCGTAGGACCAGGGGACCTCGGCTACCAGTTCGTAAGCGGTCAGAGTTTGGCGGGCGGTGGCCAAGTCCGTGCTCTTGGTGGCCACGTTCTCCGTGCCGGGAAACCAGTTAACCGCGCCCAACTGGAGGGGGATCTGGAACGGGTTACTGGGCATCTGAATGGTGTTGAACAACGGGGCCACGGCGGTTTCCAGATTGACGTCGTCCCACAGTGCCCGTGCTTCCTGGGTACCTACCAGTTCGTCACCGCTCCCCGACGAGGTGGAGTCCATGGCCGCTTTTATGTTGGTTTGCCAGTCCTCCAACATGCGAGGGTTCAGGCCGGAGGGTTCTCTTAGCTGGGCTTTGAGCAGGCTGCGCACGCAGGCCATGTCCAAGTGGTCCAGGCCGGTATACTTGCCGTAGGGCACCCGTGCCCGGTCACCGCCGGCGAACTTGGATAGGATGGCGCGCTTTTCCCCTTCACGCCACATATCTTGTACCCGGG
>Ga0209554_1001369_pt1 | contig 18483 bp, 17 predicted proteins | sample MarorgKNORR_S2LV_5_FD_188221 | JGI IMG/M metagenome (GOLD analysis project Ga0209554, IMG submission 188221) | Marine microbial communities from the Southern Atlantic Ocean, analyzing organic carbon cycling - Bottom_A/KNORR_S2/LV (SPAdes) (version 2) | ecosystem: Environmental > Aquatic > Marine...
CGAAATTGAGGATCGAGTACATGCCGATGGTGATGCGGTATGCGTCGACGGGTTCGAGATCGAACACCTTGATCAGGACCGTCGCCAGACCGGCCAGCAGTGCGCCAAACGCCCTTCCGCCGGATGAAAAAACGGACAGGTACGCAAACGATTTGGTCCGCTGCTCAGGCATCGCCACTTCTGCCAGCCCCGCCTGTTCAAGCTGGACTATCGGACCGTGGTGCATCCCGCTGGCGGCGAACGCGCCGAAAAACGAGCCGATCGTCAAGAGCCAGAAGTTGTCCGTGACCACCAGGAGAATGCCTGCCAGGCCGGTTATGACTGCAAGCAGGACGAACCAGTTCCGGCGTGACATCACCGGGCCGGCGACGACGACCAGTGAGGATAGGGCGACTCCGCCGACAAGGCTGACGCCAAGGAGAAAGCCGATGCGTGGGGTGCTGAATCCGAGAGCGTCCAGGTAGATGGCGATTAGTACCGCCAGGATGCCCATACCGATTGCGCGGACTCCCCTGCCGCTGTACACGAGGAGCGCGTCGGCCCGCGGCCGCCCCGATGCAGGAGGCGCGGCGTCAGTCATTCGCGGGACGGCTCAGTTCAGAAGTGGTTGGCATCGGCGCGAGTTTACGCGTCCCCGGCGTATCAGGGCAGGTTGTTGCCGGTCAGATGGGGTCCTGGATGATTTGTACCGTTCACCCCGTCATTCCCACGCAGGTGGTAATCCAGTGACACTTGATGCTCCTGACGAAATCTTTTGACCGAGACCGTATCTGGATTCCCGACTACACGGGAATGACGGTCGTGTTGCTTAACCGGCGATCAGGGCTTCGATATCTGCAGCCGAAGTCTGACCGGATCCGACAAGCGATTTGATTCGTCCTACCCGAATCTGAATCAATTCGGCGTCGGCATCCAGCAGTTGAGCCGGGTTCACCACCTCAAACGTGTCCGTGTCTTCGTCCCACCGGTGAAGGAGACGGGTGACAGGGACGCCGCCCACGACGTTCTCCACCTCCCATACAGCGCTGATCCTCCGCCAGAAGTCTTCCTCAGACTTTCCGTGCCTCTCTATGTAGACCATGTACCGGATTACTGAAGCGTCCTCATCGGAAACGCCGTTGCCGGAACATATCTTGTTGTAGGCCTCTTCCACTGTCGGGGCGTGAAGCGCCGTCACCAGCGAAAATCCGGCGGCGACTGTCTCAAACACTTTTCGAACACGGGCGCCCCAGATATACGTATTTACGGGCGCACGACTGAACTCTCCAACCACCAGGTATCCGCCATCGGGGCGTCCGGCAAGCTCGTCCATCTGATCTTTTTCGCCGCTCAGTATGTGTATGGGAGTGTCAGGACTGGCGAACTTGAGGATTCCAGCGGATACGGTGGATTTGCCGGCGAATCGGGGGACGGCGACCGTCATAAAGGACCGGCGCTCATCGGCAATCGACCAGAGTGTGGCCGCTATCTCGGCATCCAGTGTCCCGTTGGCCACGAGATCGAGAAGGGTGGGATCGGACATTACGCGCCCTTCCTAAACTTCGCCCGACATCTGTGTGATGGCCGGGTCCAGAGCGTATTGCAGGAATCGAATTGGGGATATCGCATTCAGGCGATAGACACCAGATCATATGCTCACCGGTCCGGATGACCCAATTCACCGGATTTTTAGCCCGGAATGATTATCTGGGGGCCTGGAGCATCGGGAGCACCGGCGCCCTGAAATCCACATAATCACCTCATGCCGTTACGCGATGCGCAATCGGCGTGTACGCCCTATTATTTACCCCTGACTCCGGGACTTCCGGAATTTCAGCGCGCTTCGCATGGCGATGTCGGTCCACATGAAAATAGCCGTTCCTGCAGACTCAGAACAGGGCGAGATGCGTGTTGCACTCGTTCCCGAGACGGTCGGCCGCCTGGTTAGCTCCGGGTTGACCGTCATCGTCCAGCCGGATGCCGGAAAAAACGCCGGATTTCCTGACGACGCATATCGTGCGGAGGGCGCCGATATGGCGGACACGGTGGACGGCATGTTGCACGATGCCGACATCGTGGTGAAGGTCAATCAACCGACACTCCACGAGGTCGAACTTCTGAAACCGGGCGCCGTGATAATCGGGCTTCTTAGGGCGCGAACTAGCCCGGAAATATTGAATCGACTTGCCGAGGCAGGCGCCACCGCCTTCGCCATGGAACTCATCCCCCGCATCGCACGCGCCCAGCGCATGGATGTTCTTTCTTCTCAGAGTTCTCTGGCCGGGTACAAAGCCGTTCTGATTGCTGCAAACTCTATCGGGAAATTCTTCCCCCTGATGATGACCGCCGCCGGGACCATACCCCCTGCAACCGTTCTGATCCTCGGCGCAGGCGTCGCCGGGCTACAGGCCATCGCGACAGCCAGGAGGCTCGGGGCAAAGGTCGAAGCGTTCGATATCCGGCCCGTGGTCAAGGAACAGGTGGAGAGCCTGGGCGCGACCTTTGTCGATATACCGACGCCGGAAGATACCGAAGACGAAGGTGGATACGCCGGGACGCAGTCCGAGGAAGCGCAACGGCTCCAGCGTGAGACGCTGGCGGCACACGTGGCGAAGGCTGACGTGGTGATAACCACTGCGCTCATTCCCGGGAGACCCGCCCCGATCCTGATCACGGCCGAAATGGCCGAAGCGATGCAGCCGGGCTCGGTGATCGTCGACCTTGCAGCCGAGGCCGGCGGCAATTGCGAGTTCACGGTGCCGGGTCGCGACGTTGAGCGTGCCGGGATAACCATCCACGGGCCTCTGAACATCCCATCAATGATGCCGGGTGAGGCGAGCGTTCTATATTCACGGAACGTGGCGGGGCTGCTCGATCTGCTTGTCTCGGACGAAGGCCATCTTACGGTCGATTTCGAAGACGAGGTGATCGCCGGGGCCGGGGTCACGCACGGTGGCAGCGCGGTAGGCATCGGGGCCGAGATTGTTGAAGCCGCAGCCTCAGACGGGAACTCGCAGCAATGATCGATCAATTGATCCTGTCCCTAACGGTGTTCGTCCTTGCGACCTTCATCGGCTACACCGTCATCACGAAAGTCCCTCCGACACTCCACACGCCGCTTATGTCCGGCACGAACGCCATCTCCGGGATCGTAATCGTGGGCGCCCTTGTCGCCGCGGGCATGGCAGACAGCACGTTGGCCCAGGGGCTCGCGACGGGAGCGCTGGTGCTGGCGACCATCAACGTTGTCGGCGGATTCCTCGTCACAGACCGGATGCTTCGTATGTTCCGCCGTCGTGAACGACCGGCCGATCGGGCGAATATCCCAGCCCATATTTCGGACGGTGATAAAAAGTGAGCGATCAGGACTATATCAATCTGATCAGCGGCAGTTACCTGATCGCCGCCATCCTCTTCGTCGTCGGTCTCATGCTCCTTCGCAGTCCTGCGACGGCCCGGAACGGCAACCGCCTGGCAGCGCTGGCGATGCTGATCGCAGCTGGAGTGACGCTGATCGACCGAAACATTCTTGAGTTTGAGTTCATCATCGGCGGCGTTCTCCTCGGGGCCGTGATCGGTGTCGTAATGGCCCGCACGGTAAAGATGACGTCGATGCCGCAGATGGTCGCCATATTCAACGCGTTCGGCGGCGGGGCTTCGGCGTTACTTGCCGGTTCCGAGTTCATCAGGCTCGCAAATAAGGGTGATGTGCCCGAGAACGTCGGCGCCACCATCATGCTGGGCACCGCCATCGGCGCTCTAACGCTTACCGGCAGCCTTGTCGCGGCCGGCAAGCTGACCGGCTGGGTCACCCAGAACCCGATCGTATTCCCGATGCGGAACGTGGTCAGCGGCATTCTCGCCGTGCTGGTCGTCGCCATCGGCGTGATGCTGGTGGTCGATCCGATAGGCAATGAGCTCGTGTTCGCCGCGCTGGTGGGTGTGGCCCTGCTACTTGGCGTGCTGCTGGTCACGCCTATTGGCGGCGCCGACATGCCGGTCGTTGTCGCCCTCTTCAACTCCTACTCCGGGCTGGCAGGCGCGGCGGCCGGGTTCGCTCTGGACAACAACATCCTGATCATCGCCGGCGCGCTGGTCGGCGCGTCCGGGCTGATCCTCACCCGCATCATGACCCGTGCGATGAACCGATCTCTCGCAAACGTGATGTTCGGCGGGTTCGGGGCCTCGGGAATGGTGGTCACAGGTGTGGACGGAGAGGCCCGTCCATATCACACCGTGCAGGCGCAGGACGCGGCGATGATGCTGGGATACGCCGGTTCGGTGATCTTCGTCCCGGGATATGGCCTCGCCGTGGCCCAGGCGCAACACGAGCTACGCACGCTTGCCGATCTGCTACAGGCGAGAGGCGTTGACGTCAAATACGCCATCCACCCGGTCGCCGGCAGGATGCCCGGCCACATGAACGTGCTCCTCGCCGAGGCGGACGTTCCGTACGACCAGCTTTACGACTTGGATCAGATCAACCGCCAGTTCGATCAGACTGACGTTGCGGTGGTCGTCGGCGCGAATGACGTAGTGAACCCGGCAGCACGCGACAGCGAAGGCAGCCCTATCTACGGCATGCCTATCTTGAACGTGGATCACGCCGCTTCCGTCATCGTCCTGAAACGGTCCATGGCGTCCGGTTTCGCCGGGATCGACAACGACCTGTTCTACATTGACCGAACGTCGATGCTGTTCGGCGATGCCAAGGCATCGGTCGGCGGACTGGTAAGCGAGATCGAAGACCTGTAGGTCCTTCACGACGCTGCCCCCGGCCACTGAGTTGCGAACTACCCCAGAAGATTTAGGTAGAAAGTTCCAAACGGGGCACCATCGCTGACGGCGTGCCGACATAACCGACTTGAAGCCCGCCTTGAATGACATCCCAACGAGGCGCACTTCAATTTGGCAATCCGGGATTCCGATGCGGCTGGCCTGACAAACAAAGCCGAATCGGCAAGCAACAGCCCTGAGGCGACGGCCAGAGATGGTACGCAACGGTCGTCCATCTTTTCCGCGCTCGCCGCACCTCAGTACAGGCGTTTCTGGTTCGGTTAGCTTGCCTCAGTTGGCGCCACTCAGCTACTCATCATCGGCCAGGGCGTTTTGGTGTTCGATATCAGCGGTTCCGAGTTCCTGCTAGGCCTCGCTGGAGCGGTCACTGGAATAGCGACGATCATCGTCACCCTGTTCGGCGGGGTGCTGGCGGACCGCGTCAATAAACGCCTGCTTCTGATGGCCACTTCGCTCATGGTCGCCGGGTTGCTGTTCCTCCTCGCCACGCTAGACGTAACTGATGTCGTCAAGGTCTGGCACGTTGTCGCGATTGCGAGCGCGATCGGCGTCGTGGTCGGCTTCGGCTCTCCGGCGCGGCAGTCGATCTTTCCTCTTCTCATCAATCGACGAGATCAGATGATGAGCGCGGTGGCGCTTAATTCGGTGGTATGGCAGGGCACGAGGATCATCGTTCATGCGATCGGCGGGTTTGCGCTCGCGTATTTCGGCACCCATTCCGTTTTCTTTGCCGGCGCCGTCGGGTTCGCGCTGATGTTTTTCATCATGATGACCGTCCACGTTGACGAGGGCGAGCGAGGACCGGCCCGCAACGCACTGTCGGAATTGTGGGAGGGCGTTCAATTCGTAGCGGCACACCGGCTTTTTGCGGTCCTGATCCCGCTCACCTACGCCAACATGTTCTTCGGCGTGTCGTACATGCAGTTGATCCCCGTCTTTGCTGATGCATATGCAGAGCAGTCTGACCAGGCGCTCGGGTTCCTGTTCGGGTTGGCCGGCGTTGGTTCAATCTGCGGCACATTTGCTGTAGCGCGCGTCCGTTCTTATCTGCCGGTCGGATGGCTGATGATCATCGGGTCTTCGGTCGGTTCAATGGCGATCATCGCCTTCGGGGTCTGGACACATTTCGGACCGGACCCCTCTGGATACGCCAATCCGATAATCTCGCCGATGTTTTTGCTTTCAGCGGCACTGGTGTTCATCGCGGGCACCTTCAACTCGATGTTTATGATCAGCTCGATGACGGTCTTGCAACTGCGCGTCCCGTCCGCGCTTCGAGGGCGCGTGATGGGGATCTATGTGATGACCTTCAGCTTTATCGGCGTCGGCGGCCTGCTCGCCGGTGGCGTTGCGCAGCTCATAAATGCCAGCTTCGCGGTTGTGGCCAGTGTGACCGTGATGCTCGCGATCATGGTGTTTGTCGTGTTGAATCAGCCAATTTTGCGGAGACTACGGGCCGAGTGATCCGGGTACGGGCTGGAGAGGGTCAAATACGCCGGGCGGCGTTTGACCTATTCATGTCGCGCCGCAGAGTCCCGGCCATGGGAGCGCTGCGATGACGGATCGAGGAGCGCTTTCATCTGGCCGGGCGTCTCACGCTCCCGGTATGCTTACGCTCTTGATTGAGTCCGCCTGATTCTGGCCCTTTCCTGGTCGATCTACAGGCACACGAAATTGCTGAGGTACTGAAACAGGTGAGATCAGACGGGGTACGAGAGCGGCTTGAGGAGCGCGAACGATCCCTTTCGCCCTTCGCCGTCCGCTCGTCTGGCTCCGCGGGACGGGCGGTCCCTGAAGAAGAGAGCCCCATCCGAACGGCGTTCCAGCGCGACCGTGACCGGATCATTCACACGAACTCGTTCCGGCGAATGAAGCACAAGAGCCAGGTTTTTGTGGCGCCGATCGGCGATCACTATGTGACGCGGCTAACTCACACACTGGAAGTCGCTCAGATCGGGCGTACTATCGCTCGCGCCCTGAACCTGAACGAAGATCTGGTCGAAGCGATCGGCATGGGTCATGACCTCGGCCACACACCGTTCGGGCATCTTGGCGAGCGCGTCTTGAATGATCTGTTGCCCGGCGGATTCCACCACAGCCGCCACAGCGTTCGCATAGTTGAGGTTTTGGAAAAGGACGGTCGCGGTCTGAACCTCAGCAGCGAGGTCGTGGAGGGAATTCGGCGGCACTCCAAGTCACAGGGAACGTTCCTGGACCGGGACGCCGTTGAGGGCATGACGCTTGAGGCGCAGGTGATCCGGCTCTCGGACGCCATGGCCTACCTTGCGCACGACATAAACGACGCCATCCGCGCCGGCATCATCGACATAGACGATCTGCCGAGCGGCGCGATCACCCATCTGGGACGACGACACTCCGAGCGCGTGAATGCGCTCGTAACGGACGTGATCGAGGCCTCATGGTCGGCGACGGGCCAGGGTGCTGGCGACGAAGGCCCGGTGATAACTATGTCCGCCGAATTTGGAGAGGTCGTGACGGAAGTCCGCGACTGGATGTTCCGGAAGGTATATCTCCCAATCAGCGCCACGCGTCCGGGTAAAGCGGCGCTTGAGATCGTGGATCTTCTGTATCACCACTATCTGGAGCACCCCGAGGAGATTCCGGATGATTTCCCGCGGGCAGCGGACACCCCGGAACGGCTGGCGGCCGATATCGTTTGCGGCATGACTGATGGCTTCGCGCTCTCACTGGCGGAGAGGATCCGGCCGGGCGCGTTTGCCGGTGCGTTCGAGGGGCGGCTCTAAGAGCCAGCCGACCGGCCGGGAAAATCGACGCCTCATGGCTTCGAGCAAAATCGGGGCGACTCTCCCCGTAATCCCCAGCATCAATCCCCGCAATCCCCAGATCGGTCCTCATATATTCCGTTTGTTGAAATCTCCGCCCGCCCTTAGTGACATGCCCGAGTCACTTTGCCCAGCGGCTTCTTAAGCTATCGCGAGAACTATGACACTTATAGACGACGTCAAAGCCCGCTCCGATATCGTCCAGGTCATATCGCAGTACGCGGATCTGGACACTCGATCGCGCACGCCCAAAGCGCCTTGCCCGTTCCACGCCGAGCGAACGGCGTCGTTCGTCGTCTTCCCGGACACCGGAACATGGCGCTGTTTCGGCGCCTGCTCGACAGGCGGCGATGTCATCTCATTCGTCATGCGAAAAGAGAATTTGCAGTTCGGTGAGGCATTGAAAATGCTGGCCGAGCAGGCCGGAATTGAGTACAGGCAGAACGAAAAGCGGAACGACTCTGATCTGCTTTACAAGGCCAACGAGGTCGCCGCCGCGTACTTCAGCGCGTTGTTGACTTCGCCCGAAGGGGCCGATGCGAGGGCCTATCTCGAAGGCCGTGGATTCGATGCCGAAGCCGCAAAACGGCGCGGCTTTGGCTTCAGTCCGTCGGGCATAGAGACTCTCGCCGGACACCTCAAGACCCGGGGTATCGGCGCCGGAGTTGCCAAAGCGGCCGGGCTGGTTCGGCAGGGCCAGGATGGCGGCTGGAACGACATGTTCCGGGGCCGGCTGACGATCGAGATCAGGGATCGCCGGGGCAACATCGCCGGTTTTGGCGCACGGAGCATGGACGGATCTGAACCTAAATACCTGAACTCCCCGCGTAGCTCTATATTCGATAAATCCGGCCTTCTCTACGGCCTGAACTGGGCGGCGGACGGTATCAGTTCCTCTGGCACCGTCGTGGTGGTCGAGGGCTATATGGACGCCATCACTGCGCACGAGGCCGGGTTCGACAACACGGTTGCGTCAATGGGCACAGCGATCACGACGGACCAGGTGGGGCTGGTACGCGGACTGGCGAACGAGGTCATCCTGGCCCTGGACAGTGACGTCGCCGGGCAGACCGCTACCCGCAACAGCCTGGAAACCGTCTGGGGCGCACTCCAATCACAGCGTCGATCGGCAACGGGGAACGCGAGCGCGGCGGTATCTCTCGAGATACGAGTCGCCACGTTTGAATCAGGCAAGGATCCGGATGAAGTGATCCGGGGCGACAAGAGCGGGAGCGCCTGGAGAGAATCGCTTAAGCACGCCAGGCCACTTCTGGACTACCTCCTGGAAACCGCAGCCGGGACTTACGATCTGTCGACACCGGATGGAAAGGCCCGGGCCGCCGGAGAGTTGCGTCCGCTTATCAACATGGTCCCGAACCAGTACGAGCAAGAGGCGTACATGACCCGGCTTGCCGCATTGCTGGATGTCAGTCTTGAGCAACTCCGTGTCAGCGCCCCACGAACCTCGATCGGACGACGGGCCGCGGGGGCCTTGCTCCGGGAGCCGCCAGGATCACGCTCGTCAAGCGATGCCGTCGCGTCGGCATTGAATCCGGAAAGCGCCAATGCGCCGGAGGATTATCTCCTTGCGGTTGTGTTGCAAAATCCGGATATGCGTGAGTACGCAATGGGCGTCAGTGAAGAGCAATTCCGTGATCCGGTGAACCGGGTTGTCTTTACGATGCTTAAAAATTCAGCTACGCTGGAGGGTGCGGCACTTTTCGGGGAAGGGGATGTTGTGGAGAAGATTGAGCGTCTCCGTGACAAGATATTGCCGCCTACGGATCAAAAGGAAATGGTTGAAGCCATCTCCGATTGTGTTCAGAGGTTGCATCAGCGCCACATCCGCACCATAAAGGCGGAGGAAAACCGGTTATTGCCAAATGACGGCAAAGCCCTTCCCGACGACCCCCAACTAGCCGCAGATCTAGCTCAGCGTTTGGTTGATACCAACAAGCAGCTGCAGCATCTTTTCGCAAGGCGGTCCTGAACCATGCCAAGACGATCCGGTCGAGCTTCAGATACCAACTCCTACGACGAGGAGTTGGACAATCAGTCGTCGAATGCGGTTATTCAGGTCGCTCGGCCATCCGGCCGGGACGAATTTGACGCCGACGACGATGAGCCCAACGTAGTCCTCGCCACTCAGGGCGCTGCGACAGCATCCGAACTCGACCGCTGGGAAGCGTCAAGATCCGCCCTCCAGGCCGCTAACGCCAGCGAGGCATGGGTCCAGCAAGCCGCCGAGACAGAGCTCACCGATGACCCTGTGCGCATGTACCTGCGTGAGATCGGTCGTGTGAACCTTCTCACGGCAGAAGACGAACGCGTCCTTGCCCGTGCCATGGAACTCGAAAAACGCCTGACCGCCATCGAGGGCGAGATCGCCGAAGAAACCGGACGGCAACCGTCCGCACGCATCACGGTGCTTGGCCTGCTCAAGCGCTTGTACACAGTACGGGACGCAGCTATCGCCGTAGCCCGCTTCCTGGGCCTCCCGGAAGAAGTTCGCCTCTCCACGGTCATGCACGACCCGGACATGCGAATTCTCGTGGACGGACCGATTAACGAGGCACTAGTCAACTATCTTTCCGACACCCTCCAGATAGAGCCCGAAGACGCACAGAAACTCGTCGTCGAGCTTTCGATCGTAACCCGGCTTCTTCCCCCAGAGGTGATCGACGTACTTGACGACGATCCGCCGGTGGACGAGATCGAGAACGAGATCACAAGCGAAGGGATGGAAGACAAGCTCGGGATGTACGAGCTCCTCTTCCATTCCCATCTATCACGGGTGCGTGAAGAAAGCACCAAGTCCCAGCGCCACCTGGCCGAGGCAAACCTGAGGCTGGTGGTCAGCGTCGCCAAGAAGTACATCGGACGAGGCATGAACCTTCTGGACCTTATCCAGGAAGGCAACATTGGCCTGATCCGCGCGGTCGAAAAGTTCGACTACCGGAAGGGCTACAAGTTCTCGACGTACGCCACCTGGTGGATCCGACAGGCAATCACCCGTGCCATTGCAGACCAGGCCCGCACGATCCGCATCCCGGTCCACATGGTCGAGACTATAAACAAGCTTCTCCGGGTCAGCCGCCGTCTTGTCCAGGAGTACGGGCGTGAGCCCACCGCCGAGGAGATCGGTCGGCAGATGGAGATGACCTCCGACAAGGTTCGGGAAATTCTCAAAATCTCCCAGGAGCCTGTGTCTCTTGAAACGCCCATCGGCGAGGAAGCAGACAGCCATCTCGGGGACTTTATCGAGGACAAGAACGCGCCCGCCCCGGCAGAGGCCGCGACATACCACCTCCTGCGTGAACAGGTCGACGATGTTCTCGAGACACTGAGCCTCCGGGAGCGCCGGGTTCTGCAGCTCAGGTTCGGTCTTGAAGACGGTAGAAGCCGGACGCTTGAAGAGGTCGGCCGGGAGTTCTCCGTGACACGTGAGCGCATCCGGCAGATCGAGGCCAAGGCGCTACGGAAGTTGCGGCACCCGACCCGGAGCAAGAAGCTCCGAGACTTCCTGGAATAATCAGGGAGCAAGCAACCTTGAAGTCCGCCGGGATTGGTCCCGGAAATGGCTTTGAACTTTGACGATCAATCAGCGGTCCGGTTTCGGGCCGCTGTTTTTGATTACGCCGCTTCTCGGCCCGCCAATCTCCCACGTTGCGGGCTTGTCGTTCAATTCCTCGCATGCATCTGTTATTAAGCGTTTGCTTCGTAAGTGTATACTTGTCAATATCGTTGAACTGGCTTACACGATTCGGGTTGTCCAGTCAGGGGACCCGAAGTATCGATGCGTGACGTGGTGTGATCCGCGTCCGTGGATGGTGAGACCGTGGCGCAGGTGTTACTGCTGACCGGCCCCGAAGTGATTGATGTCATAAGCGACATCGTCCTCATCGTGTTCCTCATTTTCGCCTTCTTCGCGCTGATCGTTTTCATGGTCATGGCCTTGCTCCTGTACCGGCGCGTCGCCGGGCTTGTAGAAGCTCTGACAAAGACCGCAGAGCGTGGTGACCGGTTACTTGAAGAGCTAGGCGAGATCACCGAAAAAGTAAAGGCCGGCGGCGCACTGCCCGGCATGGCGATCCGCGGTGTGTTCGGAACCTTGTCGGCCGTTCTTGGAGGGCTCATGAGGCGCCGCCGCCGAGGGAACAGAAATTCCGACTAACCCGGGACCGACCCGGATAAAGACCACTATTCAATTGTGACCTGTGAACACAGCACCAGAAGAACCTCAGGGGGAGATCCACGACATGGGAAGTAATGACGGCGGCGGCTTCATCGTCGGCCTGATCGTGGGCGGCGCGGCAGGCTTCCTTGCCGGGATCTTGATGGCGCCACGCTCCGGTGAAGAGACCCGAGCGATTCTTGCGGAAAAGAGCAGCCAGTGGCGGGAGCGAGCCGGCGAGCTTGGCGCCGTAACGCGTGAGCGCTTTGGGCAGGCGGTGACAGAAGGCCAGGCGGCGGCCCGGCGAGCCAGGGGTCACGCCGGACCGGAGTTCGACGACGAGTTCGACATCGACTTTGACGACGACCCGTTGACGGAACCGGAAGACGATCGGGCGTAAACACCTCGTCTCGCAAAGCCGTGAGGGCTAGCCCCTGATCGGCGGTTCTTCCATACGCGGGTATGAGCCGAATACCTTGAACCAGGACGACATCTCGGTCAGCTTATCGATGGTCTCACGCCCCACCGGGTCCGCACGATGCAGTTCCATGTCCAGAAGGAAGGTGTAACGACCCAACCGCTCCCCCGTCGGTCGCGATTCAATCTTGACCATATTTATCGAGTTTTCTTTCAGTACCCCGAGCGCCCGGTACAGCAACCCGGGTTCGTCCTCCGAGAACTGGAACGCCACAGACGTCATGTCGTTGCCGGTCGAGGGTCTGTCGGTGTCATCAAGCACGACGAAGCGGGTGTAGTTATTGGGGTTGTCCTGGACTGCCTCCGCAAGAACTTCCGCCCCGTAGATCTCTGCGGCCCTGCGGGGCGCGATCGCGCCGGCTACGGTGTCCGACTCCTGCATATCGATCACCGCCTGGGCGTTGCTAAGTGATGCGACCGCCTGGACGTGACTTAGCGTAGTTTCCAGGTATTTCCGGCTCTGCCCGAGCGATTGTGGGTGTGAGAACACCATGGTCATATCGGCGATTTTTGTTCCAGCTTTCGCCATGAGGCAGTGCTCGATCGGGACAGCGAGTTCGCCAGCGATCATGATGCCGTCTGTGCGGACGAGGAAGTCCAGCACGTCCGTGATAGCGCCGTGGAGGCTGTTCTCTATTGGGACCACGCACTGGTCGATTTCGCGCTTCTCGACCGCTGCGATCACGGTCGGTATGGAAGGGTAAGAGACCATCTCCGCATCAGGGCTGTAGTTGTATGCCGCCTCTTCGCTGTAAGTGCCGGCGGGGCCCAGATAGCCGAGTTTCATGTGCCGTTTCCGCCTCTTTGACTTTGCATTACTGACGCAGTACCCGTTTTGGCTTACGTTAGATTAGTTAATAACTTGAGATAACCCGGATTGCCATAGATGGGATCAGGCACTCCGGCGAGGGTTTTACGGCATCTCTGTGAGCGTCTCCCAGAGGGTTTGCGTGCCTTCCACCGGTGTTACCACTATCACCTCATCCTCGGCGCCAAGAACCGTTTCGGGGCGTGGCTCCTCGGTCTGTCCTGTGGGTCCGATAATCAGTATCACCGAGCTGCCGTACGGCAACACGATCTCCGACAGCATACGGTTGACCACCTCAGCGCCTGCCGGGATCTTGATCGCCACCATCTCCCGCTGGCGGCCCGCCAGCGGCATGAGACGGACGACGGGGTGCGCCGGGACCGTCGATGCGAGTCTCGTCATGGCGAGGTCGGTCAGGCTCACGACATCGTCGACTCCGAGAGCCTCGAACAGTGTGGCATTCTCAGGATCGACAACCACGGCAACCGTGCTCGGGACGTTGAACACCTGTTTGGCAAGCTGACACGAAGCAAGATTGACGGCGTCGTCACCCGTAGCGGCGATAAAGAGCCCGGCGCGCGCCACCCCCGCTTCTCGCAGGTTGGTGACGTTTGTTCCGTCACCCAATCGAGCGATGCTTCCGAACGTAGAACGAAGCGATTCCACACGTGCCTCGTCCCGATCGAGCAGGAATACCTCCTGTCCCGTCGCCAGCTGGGACTTTGCCAGTCCCGTTCCTATACGTCCCGCGCCGATGATGACGATATACATGGTCTATCAGGGCATATCTGGCACGGTCTGAAGTATCACATCGGCGACGAGCGCCGTGGGCGAGGTGACGGTGATCCCGAGGCTTGTGTACAGCTCCCTGAGACCTTCATCCTTCACCCGGCATACGACCCTGCGCGTCCGGTAGACCGATTTGGCTTTCTGCGCGGCGAGACCGTTCAGCGCGTCGTTTCCAGACAGCGCGAGGAACACGTCAGCGTCCTCGATTCCCGCTTCCAGCATCGCCTCTGAGCCACTACCGTCTCCGATGACGAGAGTTATCAATCCGTCATCGATCAAAGACCGGGGAAGATTCATCACCTGCCTACGATTCGGTTCGATAACCGAGACATCGTGTCCATCGGTCGAGAGCGAGGATGCAACGCGTGCCCCGATCCGGCCGGAGCCCATAATCACGACCTTCATGGCGCGGCCTGGGAATCCACAAATGGGTATTTCGGTGCCCTACCGCCGGGTCTGTTACACACGTCGTTAATATCAGAGATATCAAACACCTGTGAGGATCCCGCTGGACTGCTGGCCCCCGATCGATCGTGATCCGGATCGATTCTGGCGTCCCCGACCGCGTGCCGGCGGCTCCCGCCACAACACGACCAGACAGCGGGCGTGCTCTAGAACGTAAGGAACGTCCTCTCCAAGGGAGAACTTCCCGTAATCGCGCGGGCAGGAGGTCCCGATCACGACGGCATCCACGTCGCGTTCAGCCGCTTCCCGCACCACTGCTGGACCAAGTTCCCGGGCCTGGAGCAACTGCGCCTCGAAATCCCCACGCGGCAACTGAACAGAGGTTTCTGCGTTCGACAGGATCTGTTCGCCCCTCGCAGCTGCCGGACCGACCTCTGCGTCAACGGGCAAGGCGCGGTCTACGGTGATCACATACACCGCGTAGAGCGTGCCTTTGACCGGCCGGACCATATCGGCGCCCTGCGCAAGGACTCCCTGGTCTGTCTCTTCGCCGGTAAGTACCACAAGGACTTTGGGGTAGGCCATGTACTGGTCTGCTCCGCGTTTTAACTGGTTTCTCGGGGTGAAATAAAGGATCGGCCCGGATCACCCGATCAGATGGGGTTTCTGTAATTTCTCAGGTTGAAATTTTGTCTACAAGCTCGTCGCGCCCGGCTACCACGAGGATATCTCCGGGCAGAAGTCCGTCGTCCGGGTCCGGGGACAGGGTGATCTCGTCGCCGCGTTTTAATGCGAGAACCGAGACGCCGTACTTGTCACGCACGCCCGTGAATCCGGTCTCCCGCAGGGTCATGTTAGCGAACCTGTCCGGTACACGGATCCGGCTAATGCCATACGACTCGGTGAGTTCCATGTATTCCTGGGCATCAGGGTTGAAGAGATTGTGCGCCAGCCGGGCGCCCATCTCCGCCTCAGGGTGAACAACCTTATTGCATCCGATCCGCTCCAGCGTTGCTCCGTGGAGCTCGTCGTGGGCACGGGCGACTATGTACGGGAGGCCCATCGTCTTCAGAAGCACCGACACCATGATGTTGGCCTGGACATCCTGGCCAATGGCCACAACGGCGATGTCCATATTGTCCACGCCCAGTTCGGCGAGGACGGCTTCACTCGTAGCGTCTCCCGCCACGGGGTAGGTCACCTGCCCCATGAGGGGCTGAACGCGCGCCTCATCCTGGTCTATCGCCATTACATCATGGCCGAGCTGGTAAAGAGTGCGCGCTACACCGGATCCGAGACGGCCAAGGCCGACAACTGCGACCTGTTTTTTGGTTGTAGCGATGGGAACCCCCGATGGTAAATCTTCAATCCGGGCGTCGGTCTCTCTGGCGCCCAACGCCCGACGTTTTTATCCGGTTCCGGGTACCCGTAACCGTGTATACGTTTGGGTATAACCGGACCCGTTAAGGTGATGTTCGAGTAGCTAGCCTATTCTAATCCGTTCTGTCGCGTATCGATAACCCGCCGGCGCTCCGCGTCCGGCCATAAGCAATGCGAGCGTAAGTGGACCAAATCGCCCGACAAACATCGCAGTTGCGACGACGATTTTCCCTCCGTCCCCAAGTAACGGGGTGATGCCGGTAGACACCCCTACGGTACCTATCGCGGAGAATATCTCGAATTGCAGTTCCGATAACGGTCTATCCTCCACCATCGTGAGGGCGATCAGGAACGCCATGACAGTGAGCGTAGCCAACGCCCCTATGATCAGGGCGCTGCGCGCGAGTTCTTGAGGTATATCCCTGTTGAACGCCGAGAGGTTTCGTCTCCCACGTACCGTCGCCACCGTTGCGATCACGATCAGGGCGAAGGTGTTCAATTTGATGCCGCCTGCCGTAGAAGCCGAAGCTCCGCCGATGAACATCAGGAGCTCGAAAACGACATTTGTGGTGTCTTCGTGCTTACCGAAATCATCGATCGAGAAGCCGGCGGTACGGGCGATAGTCGCGTTGAAGAACGAGTCCCCTAGCTGATTAGTGGCGCTGAGAGTGCCGATAGTTTCATCGTTGTTCCTCTCGAGCACGTAGATGAAGGATGTTCCCATCACCAGGAGTGCGATGCTGCCGGTGAGGACGATCTTGGTTTCGAGTGAAAATCGACGCAGGCTCCGAATCGTGATGATCTCAAAAATGGCCAGGTAACCGAGCGCGCCCAGGATGATGAGTCCGGCGACGATCCCGAGTACCCATTCATCAGAGCGAAACGCTTCCAGACTTGCGCCTGGAACATGCTCGGCTGGAAGAATTACCAGACCCGCATTGTTGAAGGCTGACACACCGAGGAAAGCGCTCTGCCACAGTGCGGTGCCGATCGAGATCCCGTCCCAGAGGCTACCGAATACATAAAACCGCAGGAACAGCAGGACCGAGCCGATCAACTGAATGGTGATCGACAGCACAACGATCCGCCTGATGAGGCTGGGAAGGCCGCCAAGTTGCCGCACTCCCAGCCCTTCCCTGATAGCGAGCTGGCTTTGCATGCCGATTCTCTGCCCGACGATGATGAGCAGGAAGGCAGCCGCGGTCATGAATCCCAGTCCACCAATAAACGCCAGGATCAACAGCACAACATGGCCGAACGTCGTCCAGTAATCCGCCGTGTCAACGACAACAAGTCCGGTCACAGTAATCGCGGACGTCGCCGAGAACATCGCCGTGAGAATAGGAGCGAACCCGTGTTCCTCACGGGCGATCGGCAACCAGAGCAGCATCGTCCCGATAAACGTGAGGACCAGGAATCCGTAAACGACAAGCATCGGCGATGCCGGCCCGCGAACCGGCACCGAACGTCGAGCTACGTTTATATGGACCGAACCGATTTCTGACTGACGGGGTCGTCGAACGACGACATCGCCGGGCCTCGGCTGCCACGGAGGTTGCATCTGGGAGAGTCCCTCGGGTGCCCCGGTTTCGAGTTGCTGAGCGACACGTATTTCGGGCGCCCGGAGCGTGTAAGGCGCACTACTCGGTTGTCCGTGATTCTACATTCGACGGATATTCCCCGGGAATAACTGTAACAACGCAGTTGAGCCACGAAACGCGCTTACTTCCAGCTTTGCGTGCCTGAGTCCGAACGTTCAGAATAGTCGGCTAGTCGGGACGGGCCGTACCTGTTGCACGGTGCACGTGCGTATTGTCTGGGCCGATCACCGACCGAACGTTCCGGAGGGTGAATTGCGGCCTTTCAGGTCTTTCATCAGGCTGGTTGCCAGTATTGGCGACGAGTTCTTCGCCCGCAACGGTCCATACATGGCCGCTGCGGTGTCCTTCTACGCCCTGTTCTCTATGTTCCCGTTAATGCTGCTGTTAACCGCCGTGGCGGGCTTCTTCCTTGAATCTGAGAGCTTCCGCGACCGACTGATTGAAGGCATACCGGAGGTCCTGCCGGTTGAAGGCGATCTCGTTGCTAACATCATCGCCAATGTCACGAACGGTGCCGCCGTTGGGAGTGTTCTCGCGGCCATCGGCCTGTTCTGGGCGTCTACGGCGGTGTTTGGCGCTATCCGAAAGTCCATCAACAATATCTGGGGCATCACGCGGACACGCGGGTTTCTCAGGGAGCGCCTGATGGACATAACGCTGATGCTCGGGGCGTCCGTGGCGCTGATGGTCTCGATATTTGCGACTACCTTTCTGAACTTCCTTAGTGAGTTCACGACGGTGTTGTTCCAGAACGACACCGTGAGCCACAACTTCTGGAGCAGAGTCGCGCTCGTGCTTCCCTGGGCCACCACCTTTGTTTCGTTCTTCTTGCTCTACCTGTGGCTGCCGAACACGCGTGTTCGGCTTCGAGACGTGTGGTTGCCGGTGCTGATCGCAGGAACGACCTTCGAGATCGGCAAGATCGTGTTCGTGGTATATCTAGGCAACTTCCGGAACTACGCGGACGTATATGGAGCCGTAAGCGCCGTCATAGCGCTAATGGCATGGGTCTATGTATCCACCATCATTCTTCTGGTGGGCGCGCTACTGACATCGCGCTACTCCGCCTATCTGAACCTCCGGGACCAGCGCAAGCAACTAAATGAACTCTCGAAGAGTCTCGAACGGATACGCTCCAACGGACCGGTGGTGGCCCCTGCGCTCGCCGATTAGGCAGTACTGGTCTGGGATACCGGTGCTGATCGCGGTCGCGCTGCTGACAATCGGTTGCAGCCTGGTCGCCACCGAGGAAGACGAGACGGCAACGCC
>Ga0209554_1001370_pt1 | contig 18482 bp, 19 predicted proteins | sample MarorgKNORR_S2LV_5_FD_188221 | JGI IMG/M metagenome (GOLD analysis project Ga0209554, IMG submission 188221) | Marine microbial communities from the Southern Atlantic Ocean, analyzing organic carbon cycling - Bottom_A/KNORR_S2/LV (SPAdes) (version 2) | ecosystem: Environmental > Aquatic > Marine...
AGGCGAGCGAGCTCGCTCTGCACGCCGCCTTTGTCGAGCCCCTGCTGGGCACAGCGACCGGGAGGGAGATGGTGGCCGATCTAGCTTATGGCCAGCGTTTTGAAACGCCCGGATTCTATTGTATGGAGTCAATCACCGACCACTGGGTGGAGACGCTTACCGGAATGGCGGCCACAGGCGTCGAGATTCTGCTGTGCAGCGTCGGCGACCACCCGCGACAGGGTCACCCGATGCTTCCCCTGCTCCAGGTCACCGACGACGGGGATGTAGGGGCGTCTTACGGCCAGGATCTGGATTGCGTGCTGGAAATCGGGGCGGGCCCGGAAAGTGCGTCGATGTCTGAATCGGCTGGAGCGAGTCAATTGCTGCAACTCCTTCTCGACGTGGCTTCCCGACAGTACACGCCACGGGCATCGATTCAGGGCAATACGGACTTCCAGGTGACCCGGGGGCTCCTGGGAGTGTCGATGTAGTGGAGCGCCGATTCGATGGGTTTCCACCGGGCGCTCTAACCTTTCTCAAGGAGCTGTGGGCCAACAATCGCAGGGACTGGTTCGAAGGGCACCGGCAGGACTACAGCGAGTTTATCCTGAAGCCGGCCCAGGCATTCACCGCCGCTCTGGGAGAGCGCCTCAAGGAGATCTCCGGCGACATCCAGTACGATACCCGGACCAACGGCCGGGGCTCCATCAAGCGAATACATAGAGACATTCGCTTCAGCAAGGACAAAACCCCCTACAAGACCTACGTCGGCATCGTATTCTGGGAGGGAAAGCGCGAAAGCGCGAAGACGGAGAATCCGGCTTTCTACTTTCGTCTGGATTCAGAGGGGGGCGCCATGTTCGCTGGCATGCACAATTTTCCGAGACCGCTGCTGCAGCGATACCGGGACGCGGTTGTCGATGAGGAGCAGGGCGACAAGCTGCAGCAGGCGATCTCCGCGGTCACCGAATCCGGGTCATGCGAGGTGGGGGGCGAACACTATAAGCGAGTCCCGCCCGGCTACGACAAGACCCATCCACGAGCGGGTTTGCTCCGTTTCAACGCCCTGTTCGCATCATCGCCCGTTATCGATCCGCGGGCGCTGAACGACGAGAGTCTGGTAGATACATGTTTTGAGTACTGTCGCACCATGGCGCCGGTCTTCCTGTGGCTGACCGACCGGCGCTAGTCGGGGGGGCTGACCTGACGGTGAGCAATGCGCCGGAGGTGAGAACGACTTCGTCCTTCTCACGCGGGGGGGCGGACCTTCTTCTCGCCCGTGAGGTCGGACCCTTATCTCACGGGTGCCTTTCTGTGACCCGGACCCGGTGAGATATAGGATCCAGCTGGGTACGGGAAGCTGTCCGCGAGGTCGTCAATCAGCACTGTCTACTGCTGGCATCGCCACCCCCAGTTCGGCGGCGACTTCGCCGATCTGCTGCCATGTGGCTTCGGGGATCTCGATACCTTCTACCATCCGACGCTGCCTGGTTTCCTCTTCGATCTCTCCGGGGGCGTACACCTGCTTCACGCCGGGGAGGGGGCGAGCGGAGCAGACCCACGAGGCCAGGCCCTCCACCTCATCCACGTAGGTGTCCAGATCGGTGAACGACTCTATGTCGATGGCGAGGACCATGATGCCGCCACCGCCCCCACGATCTCCCTTGGTGCAGCCGGCATGTGACAGCGGTCCCACCAGCATCTCCACCATCATGGCAAGGCCGTGGCCCTTGTGGCCGAACTGGCGCCCCCCGAGGGGAAGCACGCCGGTGGATTCGTCCCGGTAGCCCTCGCTGTCGGTGACGTAGTTGCCCTCCTGATCGATCACCCAGCCTTCGGGCAGGGGCTCGCCGCGGATGATTTTCTGCTCGATTTTCCCGCCGGCCACAACGCTCATGGTCATGTCCAGCATGAAAGGGGGGCCGTCGCGTCTGGGCGCCGCAAAGGCGATAGGCTCCGGACGCAGACGGCGGTCGGCAGATCCGTGGGGCGCCATGAAGAGGCCGCCGCCGTTGAGCCAGACCATGCCGATCATGCCGTCTTTGGCGATGCGCGGCGGGTAATCCCCCAGGCGCCCGATGTGACTGACATTGCGCAAACCCACGAAACCGAAGGTGGAGGAACGGGCCTTCTCGACGGCCAGGTCGAGGGCGCGCGTAACCGCCACGATACCATTGCCGCCCTTGCCGTCGATAATGACGAGGGAGGCGTTCTCGCGCAAGACCTCGCGCTCGTCCCAGGCGACGTATCCCCGCATCATGCCGCGGGCGTACCCCGGCATGAACCACACGCCGTGTGAGTCGTGCCCGGCCAGGTGGCTGTTTACCAGGTGATCGCTGACGACGCGGGCGTCGTCAACGGGGATTCCGGTGGCGGCGAAGATGTCAAAGCTGAGCTGGCGCAGGATGTCTTGTTGGACGATGCGGACGCTCATCGGTCCTCCTCCTCAGGTCTTCCTTTTCAGGTGGCGTGTCTCTTCATGAGGTCGGCGAAATGTCCGAATAAGTGATAACTGTCGTGGGGTCCCGGAGAGGCCTCGGGGTGGCACTGAATCGAGAAGATGGGCAATTGCCGGTGCTGTATACCCTCCACGCAGCCATCGTTAAGATTCAGGCGGGTGACTTCCAGGCAATCGGGAAGGTGGTCGGAGCTGATTCCCCAGCCATGGTTCTCAGCGGTTATCAGGACACGACCGCTCGAGTGCTCCTTGATCGGGTGGTTGGCCCCCCGGTGTCCGAATTTGAGGTGAAAAATCTGGGCTCCAAGGGCGAGGCCGAGGATCTCGTGGCCCAGGCAGATGCCGAAGATAGGTTTGCCCGACTCGGCCAGCTTGGCGGCGGTTTCGATCGCATAGCGCAGCGGACGCGGGTCACCGGGACCGTTGGACAGGAAGATGCCATCGGGCTCAAGCGCCAGAGCGTCGGCGGCCGTGGTCGTGGCGGGGACGACAGTTACACGGCACTGCTCCGCCACCAGCCGGCGAAGGATATTGCGCTTTATCCCGAAGTCGAAGGCGACTACGTGGAATTTCGCCTCACCGGATCCGACTTCATAGGCCTCCTGGCAGGTGACGTCCTTCACCAGGTCTACGCCCTCCAAGCCGCTCCACTCGCGCGCTCGGGACACGAGACTATCCGGATCAAGCTCCTGGGTCGATACGGCCGCATTCATGACGCCGTGGATGCGCACGCGTCGTGTCAGCTCGCGCGTATCGAGACCTTCCACCCCGATGACACCGTGCTGCTGCATATACTCGATGAGGCCCTGGGTCGATCGATGGTTGCTGGGTCGGGGGCAGCACTGCTTCATCAGGAAGCCCACTACGTGGGGTCGATCGGATTCGTCGTCCTCGGGATTGACCCCGTAGTTACCTATGTGCGGATAGGTCATGGAGACTATCTGACCCGCGTAGGAGGGGTCGGTGAGGATCTCCTGGTACCCGGTCATACTGGTGTTGAAGACCATCTCACCCAGGGCATCACCGGTACTGCCCACTGAGCGACCTTCGAAGACTGATCCGTCAGCCAGGGCCACGAGCGCAGGGGGATTCATGAGCGCCACCTTCTTGGGGAATCTCGCTTGGGAACACCTACCGCAAGCGCCCGCACAGGCGCCGGAGAATGGAAAATATAGGTGGGATTGCGCTCTACACAAAAAGAGAGGGGCTCCCGAGGCTGGGAGCCCCTCAAATCGCTGAGGCAGGCAGGTAAAGACAGCTAGGCGATGCCCGTTACGTGGGCTTCAGATGTTTGCTGACCAACTTGGTCATCTCGAAAGTGCTTACCTGTTTCTTGCCGCCGAAGATGGGCTTGAGTGCGCTATCGACGTTAATCATACGCCTGTTCTGCGTATCGTGCAGGCCCTCTCTCTCGATGTAGGCCCACAGTTTCTTAACCACCTGCGTTCTGTGTAACTCCTTGGTGCCGACGATGACACTGAGAGAGGCATCAGGCAGCAGGGGACTCATGAAGGAGGGGTCGGATTTGCGTTTTACTTTTTCACCCTTTTTTTTGCGGCCTTTTTCTTTGGTGCTTTTTTTGCGGCCTTTTCCTTTGGTGCTTTCTTGGCTACCTTTTTCTTGGCGGCCTTTTTCGGGGCCTTCTTGGCTACCTTCTTGGCGGCCTTTTTCGGGGCCTTCTTGGCTACCTTCTTGGCGGCCTTTTTCGGGGCCTTCTTCGCCACCTTCTTGGCGGCCTTCCGCTTTGCCATTCTATCTCTCCTTTGCGTGCGTTATTCGCACCAAGGTGATCAATTTTCGCCAGCCAGTTGACACTAGGTGAAGGATGCCGGCCTAGCTTGGGTGATCACCTCCTTTATGTCCGGCGCAAAGTGCCAAATCCCCTCCCTCAGTTCGGAGAATGTCCTCAAATTCAAATCGGTTTAGTTCCCTGTGCCTGGTTTAAACCCACCGCCTTTAGGCGGTACGCTTTAGCGCGGAGCAGAGCTGAGGTACCTTTGTCTCTCATCGGTGACTCTGACGGAGGGAGACTTGATGGTGGAGTATCAGAGTGGCAGCCATACGCTGCATGACATTAAATATCATCTGGTGTGGATCACGAAGTATCGGTATCACGTGTTGCGCGGGGAGGTGGCAGAGCGGGCGCGGGACGTAATCCGGGAGATCTGCATGGCTCGGGAGGTGCAGATTATCCGAGGGTCCTTGGCGCCGGATCACGTGCATATGCTGGTGTCTTGTCCCCCGAAGATGGCTCCGGCTAAGCTGGTGCAGTCGATCAAGGGGCGCTCGTCGCGTAAGTTGCAGCAAGAATTCTCCGAATTACGCCGGCGCCTTGAGCCCGCTTCCAGCGGGGACCCCTTCAGGCGGCTTTAGCCGCCTGTCGACTTTCAGTCGGAACAGCAACCTACCGGCTTTAGCCGGTAGTGGTTTAGTTGTCACAACTTCAATAACTTCTGTAAGATACCATTGATTCGGCAGATTCGTCAAGCAGAAAATGCCGCTGTAGGGCGCTGGAAAAATCTCTTCGTTGCGTGACAGATTTGGCCTAGGATCGCAGCGTGATCTCATCGACCCAATGGGCGCGACGACCCGTGGGGGTTAGCAGGAAATTCAGCCCACGTCGGCGGCGAAAGTAAGAGGGGAGACAATCCCGCCCCGCAAGCAAGAGCACTACTGCTCCTAAAGATGCGTTGACAGGATTCAACCGGGCTGCTATTATAGCCACATCTAAGTGTCCCGTCGCCGAAATACCACACTTTGGCTACCTCTGGTCCACGGCGTTGTGCGCCCTTGATGGATACAGAACCCGCCTCGGTCGCGCACCTTGCGACCGGCTCGTCGTCGTCCAAAACTGCAAGGTATTTGAGCGACAAGACACAGATGATTTCCGTGCTTTCCTCTGAGCACGCCTCTTTCGTGCACAGGCTCTCTTGGCGCTGTTCCTTGCAGGACGTCCCTGACATTTAGTAACGACATGATCGAGAAGCTCAAGATCGGGCTGGTCGGCTGCGGCAATATGGGTGGCGGACTGGTCGAGGGAATACTGGATCGGGGCCTCGCGAAGCCTTCGCAGTTTACGGCTGTGGATGTGCGCGAAGCCGCCTTGAAGCCGCTGGCACAACTGGGGGTCCACACCAGTCGAGAAACGCGTGATGCTGTAGTCGATCAGGATGTTGTCATCATCGGCGTCAAGCCGCAGACCGCCCCCGAAGTTCTCGACCTCGTCGGACGACTGCTCCAACCCTCCCAGGTACTGGTGTCCATCATGGCCGGGGTGAACACAGCCCGCATTGAGGAGGCCGTGGGCGCGCCGGTGGCGGTCGTGAGGGTCATGCCCCAGATTCTGGCGCGGATCGGAGCGGCGGCTTCAGCCGTGTGCCGGGGGCGACACGCCGATGCGGAGCAGGCGCGGATGGTTTGCGAGCTGTTCGACCAGGTGGGGACAACAGTGCTGGTGGAAGAGACTCAGATGGACGCCGTGACCGGACTTTCGGGCAGCGGTCCCGCTTATGTCTATACCATTATCGAAGCCCTGTCGGATGGCGGTGTGCGGGTGGGACTGCCACGCGATGTAGCGCTCAAGCTAGCGGCTCAGACGGTTATGGGGGCGGCCCGCATGGTGTTGGAGTCGGGTCAACATCCGGCTGTCCTGCGCGACCAGGTGACTTCTCCGGGCGGAACCACGATCGCCGGTTTGCACGCGTTGGAGGCCAAGGGATTGCGCGATGCTCTCATGAGCGCGGTGCAAGCGGCGACGCTTCGATCCGCTGAATTGGGGGACGATTGATTGCCGTCATCGATTACGGGATGGGCAATCTTCGCAGTGTCGAGAAGGCCTTCCAATTCCTGGGCTTCGACGCCGCCATAATAGATCGACCTGAGCAGGGTGAAGGAGCCACTCATCTCGTACTGCCGGGGGACGCGGCCTTCGGCGATGCCATGCGCAATCTCGTAGAGGAGGGGTGGGTCGATCTCATCCTGAGGGCGGTAGAGCAGGGCAAACCGTTCCTAGGTATCTGTATGGGCCTCCAACTGATGTTCGACGAGAGTGAGGAGGGGGGGAAACACCGCGGCCTGGGCATGCTTCCCGGCAAGATCGTGAAGTTTCCGGTCGCTGAACGAGTCCCCCAGATCGGCTGGAACCAGATCGCCATCAAGCGCAGTATCGAGATCCTCGACGGAATCCCGGAGGGGAGTTATTTCTATTTCGTCCACTCGTACTATGTCGACGCCGACGACGAGCACCGGGCGGCCACCACTGAGTACGGACTCGAATACACCTCCATCGCGGCCCGGGACAACGCCTTCGGCGTCCAGTTCCATCCAGAAAAAAGCCAGCAGATAGGCTTGCGGCTGCTGCGCAATTTCGCGCACTTGAGCTGAGCGAGATCGGTCAGATAGAATGCTGGCAAAGCGGATCATACCTTGTCTCGACGTCAAGGAAGGGCGCAATGTCCGGGGCGTCAGGTTCTCTGCCGACAAGGACGCCGGCGACCCCGTGGAACTGGCGGCGCGCTACGATCGCGAGGGTGCCGACGAACTCGTCTTCTACGATATCACCGCTTCCTCCGACGGACGGGCGATCGTCATGGACCTGGTCCGCGAGGTCTCTGAGAAGGTGTTTATTCCCCTCACCGTCGGCGGTGGGATTCGTACTTTCGACGACATGAGACAGATCCTCAAGGGCGGTGCGGACAAGGTGTCGGTCAACTCCGCGGCCGTGACTAATCCCGATATTATCCGTCAGGGCGCGGAGAGTTTTGGCAGCCAGTGTATCGTCGGGGCCGTCGACGTCCTGCGGCGACCGGTTGCTGATGGCGAGGATCCGGCCTGGGAGGTCTACATCAACGGCGGCCGCAAAGCGACGGGGCTGGACGCCGTGGAATGGGTGCGGGAACTGGTAGACCGCGGCGCCGGCGAATTGGTGCTGAACAGTATAGACGCGGACGGCACCAAAGACGGATACGACCTGGCTTTGAATCATACCGTGGCGGCAGTGGTCGACGTTCCCATCGTGGCTTCGGGTGGATGCGGCAGCGCCGAGCATGTCTACCAGGTGTTGACCGAGGGCATGGCCAGTGCCGCCCTGGCGGCGTCCATCTTCCACTACGAGGAATACAGCATTCCGCAGGTGAAGCGCTATCTGAAGGACCGCGGAGTGCCTGTGCGGGAATACGAGCACGACGGGGGAGAGTGGCGATCGACATGACCCCGGGCGCGGGCAAGGGCGCGGGCAAGGGCCCGGGCAAAAAAGGGCGACCAGCCGGGAATCGCCAGGAGTGCATGGCGCGCGTGAAGCGGGTGGTCGTGAAGATCGGTAGCAGCAGCGTCGCCGGCAGCGGCAACAAGCTCGATCGTCGCTTGCTGGGCCGTCTGGTCAGCGAAGTGGTCGAGCTGCGTGAAGGGGGCACCGAAGTGGCCATCGTGTCCTCGGGAGCCGTAGCTGCGGGAATGGGTCGACTCCAGATCGCCCAGAGACCCCGCTCCGTCTCCAAGCTGCAGGCCACGGCCGCAGTGGGACAGAGCCTGCTCATGGGCGTCTATGAAGGCTTTTTCAGGCGCCATGGTGTGCCCGTCGGTCAGGTTCTGCTGACGGCCGAGGACATTCTGGGCAACAGGCAGCGCTACGTCAATCTCAGGAACACCTTCCGCGAGCTCTTCGCCCACGGGGTCGTGCCGGTGATAAACGAAAACGACAGCGTCGCCGTAGCAGAGCTGAAGCGCTCGATTGGCGAAAACGACATGCTGGCGGCGTACGTGGCCAATCTTATACGCGCCGAACTGCTGGTCGTGCTCTCAGACGTGGATGGGTTGTATCCGGATTATGGCGCCAGCGGTCCGATGGGGCAGGTGATCGGAGAAGTGGGGGCGGATGACGCGGACATCGACAAGGTGATCGGACGTTCAAACAGCAAGATGGGAAGCGGCGGCATGGCGACCAAGCTCAGGGCGGCCAGGTTGTTGATGGCTTGCGGAGAGATGACCGTGATCGCCCACGCGCGCAAGCACAGTCTCGGTCAGATCCTGGCGGGAGAGAGGGTGGGGACGTTGTTCACGCCTTCCCGCAAGCGCTTGGGAAGCCGCAAGCGTTGGATCGGCTACGCCTCGCCCACCAGAGGCAGCGTGGTGGTGGACCGGGGGGCCGAGCGGGCCATCCGCGAGCGAGGCAAAAGCCTGTTGCCCGTGGGCGTTGTGACGTGCAAGGGTGAATTCGGCATCGGAGATGTCGTTCGCATCGAGAGCTGTAATAACGCTGAAGTGGCACGCGGTCTTAGTCGTTACGCCTCCGAGGATATCGAGCGAATCCGGGGAAAGAATTCCGGCCAGGTGGAACGGATCCTGGGTCGCCCGGCACTGGCGGTGATCCACCGCGATGATCTGGTGGTAACGGCGGGCGCTTTTCTCTGATTCACCGAAATGTACGGCGTTTCATGCGCCCGACTGCAGGTGCAGCTAGCGGCTTGAGCCGGCGTGGGTCTGGGGTGGGTCGCGCGCGTCGGGTTGCGGAGATATCATGGGACTCATGCGGACTCGGACGGCTGCGGGAACAGCGCTGGCTCAGGACACAAAGCGCCGATGGGGAGTGAGGGTTGCGCTTGCTCTGGTCGTCCTGGCCGGAGCGAGCTATTTCTTCGTATGGGGAGAAGGCGGCTTGATGGAGCTGGCGCAGCGCCGGGAGGAGTTGCGTCGCCTGGAACAACACGTAGCCGATATTGAGGCCGAGAACGACAGTCTTCAGCGGGTTCTGTTCCTGCTGGAGAGCGACTCCAGCTTCGTGGAGAAATTAGCTCGCGAGAGATACGAGATGGTCAAGCCGGGAGAGTCTCTCTACCTGATTCGCCCACCGAAGGCGGACGGGGGCAGGTAGCAGTCGATGGCCAGACAGATCGCCAAGGCGAGGGCCATTGTCCTGCGCACCCGTCGGATGGGCGAGACCAGCAAGCTCGTGACCTTCTTCACGGAGGAGTTCGGGAAGCTCAAGGTGGTCGCCAAAGGGTCGCGCAAGCCCAAGAGCAAATTCGGCGCAGCACTGGAGCTGATGACAGAAGTACAGGCCGTCTGCTATCTGCGGGACGACCGTGAATTGCAGACCCTAAGCGACTGCGATCTGATGCGCACATTCCCATCGCTGCTCGGGAATCTGCAGCTCATGTCCTATGGCAGCGCTGCCTGCGAGATGATCGACCGCCTCACCATTGACCAGGAGCCCAACAAGCGGGTATACGCTTGTCTCAAAGGCGTTCTGTGCGGCCTGGAGGAAGTGGAGTCCCAGCAGGTGGAACCCTTGTTCTGGTATTTTCAGGTGCGGCTTGCCGAGGCTCTCGGGTATCGACCCGAGCTGATCGAATGTGTTGAGTGTCGGCAGGTTCTGGATACTCGCGGCCTGCTCACCTTCACCGCCTCTCGGGGAGGCGGGCTGTGCCGGACCTGCAGTCGAAGAGGTGGGGCCGTTACCGGCGTGGCCGAGGAACCAGATGATGCCGCTTTCGAGGTCGACGGGAGATATCGCGCCACAGGATGGCCCAACGAGGGATACCTGGTGGCGGCCGAGAGCATGCATTTTCTCGCCCGTCTCCAGAGCCTGGAGACCTACCGGAAGGAAGCGATCCCCGCAAGACCCAACGGGGGAGGCGAGATCCGCCGCATACTCCAGAGTTTTCTGGAATATCACTGCGGCCACGGTCGCCTGAAGTCCCTGACCGGCGCTTATCGGTGGGACTGACCTAACGGTGGGTCATGCGCCGGAGGCGAGAAGGACTTCGTCCTTCTCGCACGGGGACCGGGCCCTGTCCTTCTCGTCCGGGGGACCGGGCATTCGTCCTTCTCTCCTGTCGCGCTAACTCGGTGAGACTGGGTGAGAATCCAGCCACATAGAAGGTGGTAGACGAGATCGCTAACGGGGGCTTCTCCCGACAGGAGGGATATGGCATACCATAGATTCGAGCCACAAGTATACCACACTACCATCGGCACTCACGAGCCGGTTCTGGAGATAGAGTCCGGAGACCGGGTTTCGACCACTACGGTGGATGCGCGCGGGCAGGACAGCAGCGGCAATCAGGTCACCGAAAGAGGCAATCCGCAGACCGGGCCTTTCGCTATCAGGGGAGCGGAGCCGGGCGACATCCTGGCTGTCGTGCTGGAGGAACTCCGACCCAGCCGCTCTTGGGGCTGGACCGGAACCAGTGTGGCCGCCAATGTCCTCGACCCGGAGTACACCGCCAGCTTCGAAGATGACTTCGAGGGCCCGGCCAAATGGACGGTGGATGTCGAGGCCGGCACGGCACAGCTGGCGACGCCCGAGGCATCCCCCCTGTGCGGCATCGCGCTCCCTCTGGCGCCCATGGTGGGATGCTTCGGCGTGGCGCCGCCGCGGGGGCAGGCGATTTCCACATCCACCTCATCCACTCACGGCGGTAATATGGACTACCGCGGATTCGTCGCCGGGGTCAAAGTCTACTTTCCCGTCTTCGTCCCCGGAGCGCTGTTCTTCCTAGGCGACGGCCACGCTCTGCAGGGAGACGGCGAGATTGTGGGTACTGGAATCGAGATTTCCTTCGATGTGACTTTCACCGTCGAGCTGATCAAGGATGCGGGGGAAATTGGCTGGCCCCGGGCAGAGAGCGATGAGTACATCATGGCGGTGGGGAACGCGCGGCCCCTCGATCAGTGCGTGCAACACGCTACTACCGAGATGGTGGAATGGCTACAGCGGGGTTACGGCCTCGACGCCCGCACCGCTCACCTGCTCCTGGGCCAGTGCGTGGAATACGATATCGGCAACATCTACGATCCAGCTTACACTATGGTTTGCAAAGTCCGGAAGTCACTGCTGGCGCGTTTCCAGTGACCCGGAGCTCTAGTCACGCGGGCAATTCGCCGATCGAATCGAGGCCCTCAGGCGTAGGCACGACGTAGCGGACGGGCTGGCAGGTCCCGTCGCGGCGTTTTACCGCCTGGACGTGCTTGCACTTGATCACCGAGTGCTCGACGAGCAGCCCGTCGTCGACGTGGCAGCCGTAAAGGTAGCTGGTTCCCTTTATGGTGACCCCTTTTCCCACTCTCATCGGCCACTCGTCACTACCGGTCATGATCACGCCGGATTCCACTCGACTTCGCTCGCCGATCCGCATATTTCCCTTGAGGATGTTCCGCGGCAGCACCTCGACACCGCCCTCGAGGTGCATGGTCTGACCGGGGTAGGTGCTCAACTGCCCGCCCTCCCCAATCCGCACGCCCTCGCCGAAGACGATTCCGCCGGTGATCCGACAGCGATCTCCGAGATGGAGTTTCCGATTGAGTTTCACGCCAGGGCCGATGTAGGCGCCCTTGCCGACGACGATGTCTAGGGGACCAAAATCCTTGTCGATGGCGATTATCTGCTCGATCACCTCGTCGGCGATAAAAAAATCCTCCTCGTCGACGATGGTGATGATGTCCATGAGCCGCTTGTGTGCCCGCCGCATGGCAATCGACTCCATCTGTCGCCAGACGCTCTTGACGTTGAAGCCGATGATCTCCTCTTCGTTTGCGGTCCGCACCGCCCGCACCGTCAACCCCTGACGGTTGTAAATCTCGGCCAGATCGGTGAGCAGGAGCTCTCCCTGGGCGTTGTCGGCTACCATGGCCCCCAGGTGGGCGCGAAGGTCGCGCTCTCGGAAGGCGACGATCAGGGTGTTGATCTCCTGTGTTTCCATCAGCTGCTGGCGCGTGAAGGAATAGTCCCGGCCCCTGTAGGTCAGCTGTTCAGCACCGCCGTCGGGCAACCCGAGGATGTCGCGGTGCTCCCTGATGGCGATAACGTTACCGGCGTCGTCGCCCGAGGGCCGACCCTCTACATCCGTGTCGGGCACGCGCACGATGCGACCGTAGTAGTTCTGCTCGGGCGGTCCGTCGTACACTCCGGTGAGGATCATCATGGAGCAGGGGTTTTCCTCAAAATCTCGGCGGAAGCTCTTCACCAGGTCGCCGGTCAATAGCCCCATGTCACCGGGGAATACATAGATGTGTCGCTCGCCCTGCGTGGGGGGAGAGAAGGAGTCGAGGGCGACGCGCACGGCGTCCCCGGTGCCCCCCGGCAGCCCCAGTACCGGTCCCTTCTGATACGCGAAAACGCGGCCCGATCTCGGCCCCAGAGTCCGAGCAACGGCGAGTCCGCCCACACCGACAACGATGACCTGATCGAGGCTGGCCAGGCCCGCATCGACCGACTCCGACACCCGGGCCACGGTGGGCCGCTCCCAGATGAGGTGCAGCATCTTGGAGGTTTCCGAGCGAATGCGCTTGCCGTGACCGGCGGCCAGCACGATGCCCAACCGCCCCGGCCCGTCCTGGATATGGGAGCTGAGATCTCCCAGCGCTTGCTTGATAGGTTGGCTATCTGGTGGCATGGGTCCGGCTTTCAACAGCGCTTCCGGCGGTGGGATTGAGGGAGGGGAGGGAGATGTCGATTTCCCGCCCCTGGGCGATAGCCATCTGAGCGTCCTGCATGCACAGCGTAGGTTCGCCGACTCCAGGATCGAGGCGGATGTAGGTGCCGTCCGCCTGCAGGACGCGGGCCTTTACCGTGTCGTGCAGGCACAACTGCAAATGCTGATAGATGCGCTCCCTCGCCTCTTTGTCTTCGACGGGAAAGACGACTTCCACCCTCGAGCGCAGATTCCGTCTCATCCAGTCGGCGCTGCCGGCCAGGATCTCCGGATTGCCGCCATTGGCGAAGTAGTAGACCCGGCTGTGTTCGAGAAATCGACCGATAAGGCTACACACCCGGATGCGCTCGCTGATCCCCAGCAGTCCCGGACGCAGGGAGCAGATGCCGCGGACGATGAGGTCCACTTCCACCCCAGCCATGGACGCCCGGTATAGAGCGTGAATGATCTTGGAATCCACCAGGCCGTTCATCTTGGCGATTATCCGGGCCGGGAGGCCGCTCTCCGCGTTCTCGATCTCGCGTTCGATGCGCCGCAGCATCCCGTTCATGAGGGTGGTGGGAGCCACCAAGAGTTTCTGAAAGGTCTCTTCCGACCTGGCGGTGAGCAGGTTGAAGACTTCGGCCACTTCGGCGGTAAATTCGTGACGCGCCGTGATCAGGCCAAAATCAGTGTACATCCGAGCCGTTTTCTGGTTGTAGTTACCTGTTCCCAGATGCGCATAGCGGCGCAGGCGGTCTTCGTCGCGCCGCACCAGCATGGACAGCTTGCAGTGCGTCTTCATGCCGAGCAGGCCATAGACCACGTGAACGCCGCATTCCTCCAGCTGTTTGGCCCACTCGATGTTGGAAGCCTCGTCGAAGCGCGCTTTTAGCTCTATCAGCGCCGTCACTTCCTTCCCCTGTTCGGAGGCCTCGATCAAGGCTTCTACGACTTGTGAATCCTCACCGGTGCGGTACAGGGTCTGCTTGATGGCCAGGACCTGGGGATCGATCACCGCCATGCGGATGAAGTCGATGACGGTATTGAAGGACTCGTAGGGGTGATGGAGGAGGATATCAGCTGTCCGGATCATCTCGAAGTAGGGATCGGGATCCCTGGGCAGGTCGCGCTCGACGGGGGTGAAGGGCTCGTGTTTCAGATCCGGCCGCTGAACCTCGCCGTATATGGTCATGACCCGATTGAGGTTTACCGGGCCATTGGCCAGGTAAACCTGATCCTCGTCCAGGCCAAACTGCCGGCGCAGAAAACGGATCAGTCGCGCTGGCGCCTGGGCCTCGATTTCAAGACGTACTGCATCCCCCTTGCGCCTGTTCTCCAGCGACTCCTCGATCTCCTCGAGCAGGTTGTCGGCCTCGTCCTCGTTGACGAACAGCTCGCTGTTGCGGGTGACCTTGAAGGCCCCCGAACCCACGACCGTGTAGCCCTCGAAGAGCTCGTGAATCTGATGACCGACGATGCCCGACAGCGTGATCAGGTGGACGCTGCCGTCGTCGAGTTCGGGAAGCCGCAGAATGCGGGGCAAAACGCGGGGTACGGTGACGACGCCAACCGCGGTTTGGCCGCTGGCCTCGAGCAACAGTCCGATGCAGAGGGCCTTGTTCAGTACCCGCGGAAAGGGATTGGCCGAATCGATGACGATCGGGGTGAGAATGGGCTCGAGTTCCTCGCGCCAGTAGCGGCGGATGAAGGCGAGGTGCTCGGCGCCAAGATCCGCGGCCTCCCAAAGGAAGATGCCCTCTCGCGCCAGGGAGGGCAGGAGCACCTCGTTCCAGCAGCGATAGTGGGCCTCCATCAGCTCGTGAGTCTTCCGTGAAATGGCCTTGAGCTGCTCATGGGGTGTCATGCCGTCGGGAGCGATCGGCGATCGGCCACTGTCCCGGATCTGCAGGAGTCCGGCGACTCGGACCTCGAAGAATTCGTCCAGTATGTCGGCGACGATGCCGAGGAAGTTGACTCGTTCCAGCAGCGGGTTGGCGTCGTCGAGGGCCTCTTCAAGGACTCGCCGATTAAACTCGAGCCAGGAAAGTTCCCGGTTGATGTACAGTTCAGGTCTGGAAAGGTCGGTGGACATCAGAGGGCTCGCATTTTGCTGAGTGAGAGGCTTAATTCTATACTAAACAGTAAGATATGTCAACTTCCGCGAGGGTATCCACCCTCGTCACTCAAGCCGCGCCGTCCCACACTTCGCGGGCGAAGTCTCGGTCTCGGGCGGCGTTGTCGATGACCCTCTGAAGGTCGAACGACTCGCCGTCGGCCGGGGTGATGCCCTCGGTGAACTCGAGGCTCAAGGGGCCGTCGAAGCCGCTCTGCCTCACATGCGGCAGGAGACGACGGTAGTCGGTCCAGTCGCCCTCTTCCAGGAGGGTGGTTGCCCCCTCCCGGCGGTTCTGTAAATGCAGGTGGAGAACGCGGCCCTGAAGAGCATCGAAAGTGGCGATCGCCTGATCGGTGTCGTGCTCGGTGTAAGGCTGGAAGCAGATACCGACACTCTCGCCGCACGTCGATAGATCATCGAGCAGCCGAATGGCGCTTTCGAGAGAGTCGCACAGGGTGTTGCCGTGGGTCTCCAGAGTGAGCGCCATATCCCGCTTAACCAGCTGCTCGGCCAGCCGTTGGATGCGACCTACCGACAGGTGTCGCTGGGTCTCATCCAGCTTGTCACTTCCCAGGCTACCGGGGAATATCTTGAAGGTCTTTACGCCGAGGATGGCGCCGTACTCTACAAGGGTGGCCAGCTGTGTCTCCATCACCTCGCCGTCAGCGCCGGTAAGGTGGAGTTGGGGGTAGCCACCCAGCGCTACGGAGCGCATCCCGAGTCCGTCCAGCCCCTCCTTGAGGGCATCCAGCTCTTTCGCGTGCAGCCGTGAGATGTGGTACTGCCAGATCTCCAGCTCGTGGAATCCGGCTGCGGCGACGGGTTTCAGCAGATCGATCAGCGGGCAGGTGAGGGTGTGGTCGCCGGTCCAGCGGTTGGGCTCGAGCATGATAGTGTTCAGCAGGATTTGCACGATGTTGAATTCCCTTGTGTGGCTGGAAGTGATGAGGGTGCGCTTCGTCGGGGCCGTGCTTGGCGGCGCTTTGACACGTGGATCGGCTGTCGTTTTATTGGGTGCCCGAAGACGGAATTTTAATATATAGAATGCCGCAACCGCTTTCAAACGAGGTCCCATGGCTGAAGATGTGAAGATTCTGGTGCCCGGAGACGACCCGCCACAGATCGCTGGTTCTCCCCAACTCGACCGACTTGCCGATTACGGTGAGCTGACCCTGTACGACACGCGTCCGTCGTCCGACGCTCAGAAGATCGACCGGGCGCGGGGGTTTCAGATCATCATCAACTCCCGCGGCTCGGTGACCTGGCGGGAGGAGTTGCGTGCCCTGCCCGATCTGAAGATGATCACCACCTGTTCCATCGGCACGGACATGATCGACCTGAAGGTGGCCGCGGAACTTGGCGTGGTGGTGAGCAATCAGCCAGGACGCACGGCACCGGTAGTGGCTGAGCACATGTTCGGCATGATGTTCACCGTGGCCAAGCGCGCCGCCTTTCACACCTCAGAGGTCCGCGCCGGTCGCTGGACGCGGCGCATGAACCTCACCGTCCAGGGCAAGGTGCTGGGCATCGTCGGGACGGGCAATATCGGCGCGGAGATGGCGCGCCTGGGTCGGGCTGTGGGCATGGAGGTGATCGCCTGGACCTTCCACCCGTCACCGGAGCGGGCCCAGGAGCTGGGCGTCCGCTTCGTCGAATTGGACGAGCTCTTGAGCCGGGCAGACTTCGTCAGTCTCCACGTCTCCCTCACCGACGACACCCATCACCTGATCGGGCGGAAAGAACTGGAGGCGATGAAGGCGGAGGCCGTGATCCTCAACGGCGCCCGAGGGCAGGTGTTGGACCTGGACGCCCTGGCCGCGGTACTCGACCAGGGGCATCTGGGGGGAGCGGCTCTGGATGTGTTCCCACATGAGCCTTTCGAAGAGGATCATCCTATACGATCCTGCGAACAGGTCGTTTTCACCCCGCACGCCGCGGATCAGACTCCGGAAGGGGTAGAGCTGCTCAACGGCGGGGCGGTAGACAATATCATCGCCTTTCTCGAAGGCAAGCCGAACAACAACGTCGCCGCCCCCTGAAGGAGTCCCGTGGCTATGTATCGATTGCTCTCACCCGGCGCTATCGGCGTTGCCGCCCCCGACCTCGAAGCCAACATCGGCTACAACGGACCCCTGATGGTGGAGCCCTTCAGCGAGACCGTGCGGAAGATGGGGGACGAGGACGCCTGCGCCGCTACGGCTGCGGCGCTGCAGCAGGTGTGGGACGCGACCGGTCTGTGACGCCATCCCGCATGTTTTCTTCTCCATACTGATATGGCCATTCGGGTAGCCCACGTAGTTCCCACGGTCCGCATCGCTTACTTGATGCTCCGCGTGCGTCTGGCGAAGCTCCGGGACGCGGGCTACGACGTGACCGTTATCTGCGGTCAGGGCCCGCGCGCGGATTCGGAGTGGCGCTCCTTCTCCGAGGAACTCCAGGGGATGGGTCTGGGGGTCACAAGAATCCCCTTCGCTCGGGAGATCGAACCCCTCACCGATCTGCGCTGCACCGCGGCTTTGTATCGCGCTATTCGCCGTGGTCGTTTCGACATCGTCCACTCGCATAACCCCAAAGGGGGCCTGCTGTCGCCACTGGCGGGGCGGCTTTCCCGCTCCACCCAAGTGCTTCATACCGTCCACGGTTTCCTCTTTAACGAAAACACCGCCGGTCTTCGCCATCTGGCGGCTCTGTCCGCCGAGCGCTGGACCGCCACTCTCTGTCACCACTTGCTGTTCCAAAGCGAGGAAGATTACCGCTACGCGGTTCGCCACCGCTTCAAGGAGGTGGGGCGGCTGCATCTCATCGGCAACGGCATCGATGAGACGCGGTTCGATCCGGCCCGTTACCCGGGAGCCGGACAACGCACCCGACTCGAACTAGGTTGGCGAGAGGAAGACCTGGTGGTCGGGATGGTGGGGCGAACCGTGTTGGAGAAGGGCTACGCCGAGTTCTTCGAGATGGCGGCGCGGTTGGCGCGCCGGCTGCCAACCGTGCGTTTTCTCGTAGTCGCCATCTCCGAGCCCGACCAGACCGACGCGGTCGACCCCCACCGTCTGGTCGTCGAAAATGGCCTCGAAGGCCGGTGTCGGGTGCTCGAACGGCGCAGCGACATGCCCGAGCTCTATCTCGCCATGGACGTGGCTGTCCTCCCCTCTCACCGCGAGGGGATTCCCCGAGCTCTGATGGAGGCGGCCGCTATGGGTGTGGCGTTGGTGGCCAGCGACATCCGCGGCTGCCGCGAGGTCATCGAGGACGGCCGCAGTGGTCGACTGTTTCCCCTGAAGGAGGTGGACGGGCTGGAGGCGGCGGTAGGGGAGTTGCTGGACGACGAGGCCACGCGTCGTCGCATGGGCGAGGCGGCCAGGGAGCGGGTCCTGGCCAACTACACCGAGAGCGGCACGGCGCAGCGGCTGATCTCCTGCTACGAGGAGGTCCTGGCGCGGGGCGGGAGCGAAAGGGAGGTCACCGGCGCGTGACAGGCTTTAGTCTCGTGTCGCTGGCGGCCGGCCGTTGC
>Ga0209554_1001371_pt1 | contig 18480 bp, 19 predicted proteins | sample MarorgKNORR_S2LV_5_FD_188221 | JGI IMG/M metagenome (GOLD analysis project Ga0209554, IMG submission 188221) | Marine microbial communities from the Southern Atlantic Ocean, analyzing organic carbon cycling - Bottom_A/KNORR_S2/LV (SPAdes) (version 2) | ecosystem: Environmental > Aquatic > Marine...
GGCCCCACAGCTCGCTGAAAGGTAAAACGCCCAAGGAGTTCATTGAATCAGTAGCCGGACTCTACTAGCCAACGATGCTAACTTCGGGGTAAGGTCAATCGGGCTAGGGGGGGTCCTTGCCGTATTAAACGATCCGCCTCAGTGGCGCACTTCACCTCCCTGGCAGGAAGCCGCTAAACACGGAAGGCTAGTGATAAGCCAGACCTATATCTTCGCATGCCAGATAGGTTCAATTCTAACAACCCGCCCAGTTGTGATGGTTGCGGGGGTTCTTGGGTTTTTGGCATATCTTGCGGGGTCGCTTGGCATGCGTTAGAGAATCAGAAGATAGGATGTTCCTCGCAACAGATTTATAGCCGCATGGCCGGGGAATAGGGTGTTACCCGCCAAGTTCGCCCTAGGAAATCCGCTCCATGTCGAAGCCGTACAAGCGGGCCGTGGTAGTTCCTACTATCTGCGCTTTTTCGTCTTGGGGGACTCCCTCCAGGATACGGTCCAGAATCTCCCGGGACTTGGGGAAAGTAGATTCGGCGTGGGGATAGTCCGATCCCCACATGAGTTGGTCCACGCCAATCACGTCCCGCAGCCTGATTCCGATGTCGTCTTCTTGGAAGCTCAGATACACGTTGCTGTGGAAGAAATCGCTGGGCAAGACGCCGTTTTTGAACCGGTATGTTGCTTCCTCGTGTCGTTCCCGGTAAGTGTAATCCATGGTGCCGAGCAGGTGGGGTACCCAGGCTAGCTCGAACTCTACGACGGCCAGCTTTAGCTTTGGATATCGTTCGAAGACACCAGCGAAAATCATGTCGCACATCGAAGTAGAGGGCCAGAATACTTTGTTGGCACGGCCGCTGGCGTCCCGGATGTTCGTGTTTCCCTCGCCCCGGCTCTTCCCTTCCCTGCGGGTGGCGGTGTGCAGACTCAGTGGCATGTTCAGGTCTTGGGCAGCGGCCCAGAATGGTTCATACTCCGGGCTGTCGTAGCGGCGCGCTTCCCACGGGTATTCGGATATCATCCCACCTACCAGACCCATTTTCGCGCTGCGTTCCAGCTCCCTCATCCCATCAGCGACATCGTCAAGATTTATCATGGCGATGCCCTTGAGCCGGTCTGGATTGGTGCCGCAGAAGTCGGACAGCCAGTCGTTGTAAGCTCGGAATACCGCCGACATCAACTCCGAATCGGCGATTCTGAAGTAGAAAAGGCCTTGGGAAGGGTAAAGCACTTCCCCGGAAACAGCGTCGATCTCCATGTCCTTGATATGCTGGTCCGGGTCGTATCCCCCGGTGTGGACATCGTCGAACCGGCCGTGGGCTGATATGGTCTCCGGGGATTCGAAACGGGCGCCGGCGTTAGAGATGAGGCCGATACCGGCGATCATTTGATCGCCTTCCACCACCAACTAATCGACATCGCCGACCCGCTCCATGTGGGGGGCTCGATCGCGAAACTTGGCGTCGATCCTCTCGGTCCACAGGTTGGGGAGCTCGAACACGTGGGAGTCGGACGAGATAACGATTTCTCTGGCCATTGCTTAATCTCCTCCTGGTAGCCGGTGGGTACTGATACGACGGGGGTATTCTATCATCCAGACCTGAACACTAACCCGCCGCGACCGCCGACAGACGCTCACTGTGATGCCGCCGCCAAAAACGCTGCAACGCTACCAACGCCCACAAGGTTTCGATGACCGTGATGGGGTAGGCCGCGACCAGGCCGCTGTAGGCGGCGGTCAAAGCTGATCCACCGGCGAATATCAGCACCATCCACTTGGACCGGGGCTCCAGCCAGTAAGCCAAAAACATGATGGATACGGCAATGACGCCGAACACTGTCAGCATCTATACCTCCTAAGCATCGAGCAAATTATCAGAGCGTTTAAAGGGGGCTCATTCCGAATACGCCGGTGAATCGAAGGGTCCAGAGAGAAACTGCCAGCGCCGTCGATATCATCAGCATCGTGAAGGAACGGCGGCTCCATGTGGAGCGCCGCCACCTCTTCCAGCTAGCGACCTCAAGATACCAACCCCTGCTGAGCATGATCAGTGTGACCGCTAGGAAGGGCCACGTAAGCGCCTGCAACGCGGGCGCTATGGCCAGCCCGGCCGGGGCGCCGCCCAGGAGGCCGAGCAAGCCAGTAACCACTCATCACCAAGGTAAAGGCAGCAGACCGCTCAACAGGGCGACAAAGGGTTTTTCAACGTGGATGAACTTTTGCATATGGAGTGCTCCTGAGGTGAGACCAAATTTTGGAACCTATGCTTTACCGGGCCAGACAGGCATTAGGGAAGTATTCGGTTGTCAGCCAACCAAAGCCACTTGCAAGCTTTGCATTCTCTTAGGCCCTCGTCATGGATCCTCAGATAGGATTGCCATCTATCGGCCTCGGTCCTATGTCATTCCGACACCAGCCCTTCCGCTGAAGGGCGGCGAGGAATCGCATGACTGGATTTAGCGGTCACTTGAGATTCCTCGCTGCGCTCGGAATGACAAAGGGGCGCTCGGAATGACAGAGGGGTGCTCGGAATGACATCGCTGGCGATACTAGTCGCATAAGTACTATCCGCCGCTCCAGATGATTTCTTTGGTCACCGACTTGGTGTTGCCGCCAAAGGTCGGTATCCATGACGAGTGTTTGCCCGGTCCCCCGAGTACGATGACGACCAGATCATCTAGGGTGCGGATCATGGGAATCGGACCGTCCGGGATGCGCTGCATCCGTTCCATCAGGGTATCGTGGGTGTAACGTTCTAGGGGGATTTTGGCCCGTTGGTGCAGCCATTCGACGACATCTTTCTTGCTCAACCCGTCGCCGCTGATGGTGGCGGCGTGTTCCGGACCAAGGGCCAGTAGGGTTTCCCCGCCCGTATAGGCGTTGTTGGCTCCGGTTACGGCTATCGCTCCCGCCACGATGGTGAGGATATCATCGGCGGAACGGCCCGAATGGTCGTTGATGTTGTGAGGTGGTTCCCCGGCCATCACCGTTACGGCGCTTTGGTCCGGGCGGAAACCCCGCTCAACATGTAGAGGTTCCCACGGGTTCTCTTCCTCGTTCTCCGCCACGCAATAGCTGAATTTGGAAGGAGCGCCTTGGGTGGACATGTCCCCCACTCCGGGGTAACCGCCGCCAACATTTAACAGCACCAAGCGCATGGCTCGACCGATGGTCGCGTTGGATCGCCATCCCGGCCCGAACGACCCAGATGAGTAATTCATACCCAGCGCTTCCCTGATGGGGCCATTGACTATCATCAGGGGGGCGCAGGGATGGGTAGTGGCCTGGATGGCGTAGAGATTGAAGACCGGGTCCGCGATCGCTTCCACGGCGGCGATCAATACCGGAAGGTATTCGGGGAGGCATCCGGCCATCACGGCATTGATGGCCAGCTTTTCTACCGTGGCCGCGCCCCAAATGGGAGGAATCTCGGATACCACGTGGTCTGAGGCCAGACTGGTGGCGGCCAACATCGCCTCGACTCGTTGCAGCGTCGGCGGCACTATCGGCAGTCCGTCGGACCAGCCACGGTCCAAGTAAAGGCGCTGTATCGCCTCGAAATCGTCGGCGATCTCTATCTGCGGCGAAACTAACGATGGCAATCGACGCCCTCCATCTGGGGGGAGATATGGGCCGGAACCCCCCGGCGGTTTGGGACAATGTAAAGCTTAGATAGGCGCAACGTATAGTCCTTAGACAGTATCTGGACGAACGGGCGTTGAGGTTTTCTGCCGCTCGTGGTGAGCCTGTTGAACTACTCTTTGCGATCGGATCCCGGACCCTTAAAGCGAAGTTGGCGGGGCCGTGCCGTCTTGAGTTGAGTTACTCCTGAGCAGTCAAACCAGCGATCACCTGCTCCAACAGGGCCTCCGCCTTGGCCTCAACCGAATCGGGCTTTAGGCCTCCCAGTGGATGGGGAGCGATGGCCATGGGCAATTCGGGCATTCCCAGGGCGCGGCGCTCGACTTCGCCCAGGACCTTGAAGCGGTGGGTGCAAACTGTAACTGTGGGAACACCGCGACGCTCCAGTTCTACTGAGTCGTGGATACTCCACGACGTGCAGGACCCTCAATCACCTAGACCGACGATCGCTACATGGGCTGAGGTGGTCAACTCGTCCATGACCTCCTGCTTGGCCGCGATCGACGCCGAGGGTTTGCGCTGGTGGACGGCGTTGCTGATCTCATATTTCTGGCGGAGCAACTCCTCCAACCGGGCGAAGAGAATGTCGCCGTTGGGTTTACTGTTCCAAAGAAAGCCGACGGATCTGCCCCGAAGATCGGGTGGCCGTGGCGCCATGGTGTGCCGCAATTCTCGAGGCGGAGCGGTGGGGTCCAATACAAAGATGGAGCCGGTTGCCGTGGCAGTCATTATGTCGCTCCAATCGTTCCGGTGGGCCGGAACCATCTATAGCTGGAACACTTATAGGAAGAGGCTATTCCGTAGGCCAATCCCTGTCAAGGGCGGGTAGCCGAGGCGCGACGTGGCGTCCGGCCGCTTCGTTATCCGTGCTCGGAATCTCTCAACCGAGTTTATTCCAGGCGGTCAATTCCTGGTCCGTTGCCCGGTTGCGCCTCGCGATTCACAGCTTACCGAACCCAACTACCCGCATAACGGACGAGGCAAGCGCGCCGCTTGGCATCGTCGCGGTTGTACGGCTAATGATATCTGCTAAACTATCGTAACTCGTGGTCCACTGGCGAGATGGACTCCGGTAGACCACGTTGGAGTTGTTCAAGATGACCCGGAAACGGCTGGCTCTGATAATCGGCGGGCTTGCCGTATCGATGGGTGTGGGAGTGTTTGGAGTTGGGTGGTACTACTCCCTGCAGATCGAGGATGGCGCTCTGCGTGTCAAGCACGACCCTCTGAAGTACGAAGTCGAAGTTGTGGAGTTGGAGGAAGATTGGGTCAAACTCAAGTTCCCAACGGAAGAAGATCTCCGAAAGCAACCGGAAAATATTGGGATCGAATGGCCCGATGGTTACGCTAGAGTCGGCGAAACCCTCAATGTCGACGGCGCTGAGGCCCTACGCAAGTACACACTGCTGGAAGGCGTTTTGGTTGTGGGACAGCAAGTGCGTTTCGGCCAGAACGCATTCCCGGGCGACCCAGATAGGGCCCACGGTATTGCGTTTAAGGAGATACAGTTTGCGTCGCCGCTGGGAATCCTCGCCGCCTGGCAAATAGATGGCTCCGGAAACACCTGGGTAATCTTTGTCCACGGGAAAGGTGCAAGCCGGAGACAGGCGCTGCGCATGCTACCAGTGGTCGAGGGTAAAAATCTTCCGTCACTGGTTATAACGTACCGGAATGATTCCGGGGCACCGGAAGATCCAAGTGGTTACTATCGGTACGGTCTCACCGAGTGGGAGGACCTGGAGGCGGCGGCTTCGTATGCCCTAGACCACGGAGCTACCGGCCTGGTCGTGGTTGGTTACAGTATGGGCGGCGGTATAGCCGCCAACTTTCTGTACCAGTCCCCACTGGCCAATCGGGTAGTGGGAGTGATTCTCGACTCACCTATGTTAGATCTGAATGCGACGGTGGATATGGCTGCTGAAATCCGAAACGTCCCCCCATTTCTGACTACCATCGCGAAAGTAATCTCTGGCTCCAGATTCGGCATCGACTGGGACGCTTTGGACTATCTGGATCGGGCGGGCGAGGTCTCAGTCCCCGTGTTGCTATTCCACGGCGACGCAGACAAAAGGGTACCGGCATCAATAAGCGAGAGGTTCGCCGAGAGCCGTCCAGACTTGGTGACTTATGAGTTTTTTGAGGGCGCTCCTCACGGAGGGGCTTGGAACGTCGACTCGGAGAGATACGAAGCGGCGGTCGGCGAGTTCGTTGACCGCGTGGCGCGCTAGCCTATTGGGCTCGCCCAACTGGCTGTTGGACGCAGTAGAATATGTTAGAGGTCTAGGGTCATGGGTGTGGTGGGATTGGGGCGCCCGGGCGTGTGTCCCAATGCTATTATTTCCGCGTGGAGCTTGTTGGGCGCTAATTCCAATAGCCCTACCGGCCCCAAGCGCAGTTCTTTGTGGTGGGGGAAGGTGATGCTGCCGCAGTTCATGATGACCACGCCATCTCGGAGTTCCAATTGCTCAAGGTGGGTATGGCCGGCGACCATTATGTCTACCGGCTCTGGGAAAAGTTCTTGCAGTTCTGATACAGGCCTGAATTGGCGGTCCAGGCTGTGAACCATCCCGATGCGCCAACCTTCTACTTCCAGGGTCTGAACTTCCTTGGAGCGGGGGTCGGCGATGGAGTCATTGTTTCCGGTAGCGCAAATGACTGGAGCGAACTGCTCCAGCCAGTCCAGGACCTTGGGAGAAGTCAGGTCTCCCCCGTGAAAAATCAAATCGACTGTAGAGAAGAAATTGGCCGGTTCGGGTCCCAATTCGTCCAAGCTTTGAATCATGCCCGGCAGATGGGTGTCGGATAGCAGACCGATGCGCATTCAACAAATCTAACGAGCCCAGATGGTAAAGTCAAACAACCTCGGGGCCAAGCCGGACAAAGTCCCCCTTTCGTAAAGGGGGATCTAGGGGGGATTTCCCCCATAAATATGATCCCTAACCAAAGGAGCAGAGATAAAATATGCCTCAGGACAGAACCGCAGCCATAGTTGGGATCCACGAATACCCGTTGCGGGTGGTCGGCTCGGATATCAGCGCACTTCAGATCAAAGCCGCCTCAGCCGCCAAGGCCTTGGAAGATGCCGGCTTTGCTTGGAAAGACGTGGATGCCGTGTACGATACCGGCAGCGACCAGGGAATCGGCGGTCTGGGAATATCCGAGTATTTCGGGTTTAAACCTAGCGTTATAGACAACACTTCGGTAGGTGGATCGTCCTTTGAGTTTCACGCCAATCATGCGCGCCGGATGATTGAGGCGGGCAAGTGTAATCTGGCGCTAATCACCTACGGCTCCACATCCCACTCCGACCGGAGGGCCATAGGCACCGCGGGCGCCACCGGCGGCGGACCATCTAACCTGTTCCGAAATATGGAAGACCCTTGGGGTCTCACCCTCATCGGCAACTACGCGATGGTGAAGATGCGCCATAAGTTTCAATACGGCACGACCGACGAGCAGTTCGCCGCCATCTCCGTGGCGACCCGGCGCCATGCCATGCGCAACCCCGAGGCGGTCAAGGCCATGACCGACCTGGAATTTGTCGGCGTTAATGAGATCAGCGTTGCAGACGTTCTGGACTCCCGGACCGTCGCGTACCCGCTGCACCTGCTGGAATGTTGCATGGTGTCGGATGGCGGCGGGGCAGTCCTGGTGGCCTCCGCCGAGATGGCCCGCAACGCCAGGAAGAAGCCGGTGTGGATAATCGGCGGCGGTGAAGCCACCAAGTACCGGGAGAACGGCGGCGATATCACCGTCAGCGCCGGCGCCCAGTCGGGCCCAGTTGCCTTCCAAGATGCCGGCGTCTCCCCATCTGAGATTGACATCTTGATGGCCTACGACTCGTTCACCATCACCGTCATGTGCATGATCGAGGACCTGGGGTTCTGCCAAAAGGGAGAAGGGGGCGCCTTTGTCAGCGATGGCCGATTGGATTATGACAACCCGGGGAAACCGGCGATCAATACCGATGGCGGGGGCCTGTCGTCCAACCACCCCGGCGCCAGGGGCATCTTTCTGTTGATGGAAGCAACCCGTCAATTGCGGGGTGAGTCTACGTCCCAAGTAGCCAACGCCAAACTGGCGGTGGCCGTGGGCAACGGCGGACAGCTCGGCTCGCGCCACGCCACCGGGGCAACCATACTGGCCGCCGATTAATCCCGAATCAACCACATTTAGGAGAATAGATCGATGCCACCGCTACGACCGCAACCCGCCTTCCCGGAAAACGACACCCAGCCCTTCTGGGACGCTACCAAGAAACACGAGCTTACGTACCAGACGTGCGATCAGTGTAATGAGGTGATCTTTTATCCGCGCCGCCATTGCACTAGCTGCGGCTCGGACCAAAATACCTGGCACGTTTCTCAAGGATTGGGCTCCGTCTACACCTTCAGCGTCATCATGCAGAGCCGCCATCCGGCTTTCAAAGACCTGGGGGCCTATGCCGTGGCCTACGTTGATCTGGACGAGGGCTTCCGCATCATGACCAACATCGTCGGGATTCAGGACCCCACCACCGACATCCAATGCGGCATGAGAGTAAAGTTGCGCTGGGAAGACCAGGGCGACGGCGAGGTATCGCTTCCCATGTTCGAGCCGGCCTAAACAAAAATTATTTGAGGTAACCCCATGGGAGTTCTTTACGAGAAAAGAGGACACGTCGCCTACGTCACCATCAATAACCCCGACAAAGCAAACATCTTAGATCGGACGACGTCAGACGAATTGGCCGAGGCTTGGAAAAACATCTGGGACGATCTTGACGTCCGGGTTGCCATCTTGACCGGCGCGGGGGAGCGGCATTTTTGCGCCGGGCACAATCTGGAGCTCCCGGAAGGAATCACCGTTGAGGAGAGGGAGAGGTTAAGGACCGAGAATATCTTCTGGCCGTCTTCGGGGACGGTAAATGGGTCCAAGTTCGGCGCCGACGGCAGCCTGGGCGATCACTATGCCCAGATCTGGAAGCCGGTTATCGGCGCGATAAACGGGTGGGCGGCGGGCGCCGGATTTTACTTGATGCTAACTTCGACGGATATCAGGATAGCTTGCGAAGATCACGCCCGGTTCAAGTTCGCTTTGTTGAGCCAGGGGTGGGTGGGTCACGGACCCGGGGCAACTTACCTCACCCGGCAAGTGGCCTACGCCGACGCGATGAAGATACTGCTTACCGACGAACCTTTCGACGCCAAAGAGGCGCTCCGGATGAATCTGATCAACGAAGTAGTCGCCCACGATAGTCTGATGGAGCGGGCGGAGGAGCTGGCCGCTCAGATAGCTTCGATGCCGCCGGTGGCGGTGCGGATGATGAAGGAATTCATAATACGGTTCCGCGACGTTCCGGTGGGCGAGGCGTGGCGGGTGCAGACGCTGATGAATTCACTTTTGACCCAGATCACCACCGATGGCACGGAGGGCAGGAACGCGTTCAATGAGAAGCGCCCGCCCAATTTTACGGGAGGGATACGGGACAAGGGTGAAGTATTCCCGGAGCTAGACGAGGCGGAACGAGAACGTCTAAAGGCGGTTCGGAGAGACCTGCTGGGTTAGTGGGCGGCTTGGCATAGAGGTTGCCGTTGTCTATTCTGGTTTCAAGCGCGTCCGTGGCGCCGATGACGACTGGCTCGTATTTATCGCACCTGGGCAGACTGGCATAGGGAGCCGCCATGAGATACAACCTGGCCATCGCGACCTTCGCCATACTGGTTATGGGTATCGTTTCGTGCTCCCAATCCGAACCAACCCCGACCCCCCTGACGCCGTTGCTACATCTGAACCAACACCAGTACCTGTGGAACCATCCGTGGCATCCCCAGCGTCCCCAGCGATCTCTCCAGGAGCAACCCCCATTCGGGAATCGCCGGCTGTTACGCCATCGGTAGATAAAGTACCGCTTCAAGATACCCCGGCACCGCCGGTTTCTGATCCCACTACCGTTTCAACACCAGGGCCTTCGACCCAGGAGCCGGTAGCCACCGGGCCGAGGTTGGCAGGGAAAGTGGTTCTGGCCGATGCGCAACAGTTGTTCTCCCAGCGCGGGTTGGTATTGGAACCGGAGTTGGCAAAGGTGTCGGTATTTGGACTGGATGGACCCCCAATAGCCGTTGGGGGTCATGGCGATTCCTTTTCCTTCAACCTTCCGGCGGGCGCCGCTTATCTGTTGAAAGCAAAAACTGTGGATGGCGCGGTCCTGTGGGCGCTGACGCCGGTCTTAAACGGCGACACCACCATGGATATCAGCCTTGAAACCACCTACTAGACGGGTCTGATTTACGCGGCTGAAGGCAAAGGCACAATTTCCGGACTATCTGGTTCGGATCTCAAAGAGAAGGCAAAGGCGGCTCTGGACGTGGGCGCAGACCGGCTGGTGAACACTGTAAAAAGGGTGGTCGATAACGGGCTGCTATGGCGGGTTGATTACCCAATCTTCACCGAAATGAACGAGGTGACTCTCCGGGCCTTTGGCGGAGGGTTGTCTCCGGTGCGGTCCCTGGTTTCGGTGCTGGATGACCCCCAACCGGATTATGTGCCCCATGTCTATATGCTAAACACCGCCGCCGGCGACCCTTTCCTGGACCGCATATTAATGTCGGAGATGAAGGCAGATCGTTGGGCCGCCATCGTCGTAGCGGAGGATATCCCTCCTCGGGTGTATCGAGGCCTGGGCGGACTGCACGTGGTCCATGGCGGGAAAACTTTGGTCTACGGTGAAGAAAAGTGTTTTGATTGGAAAGTTCAAGGCACAGAGCGGGAATGCCGGGTCTTCCGGCAAGTCTTGGTCACATACCCACTGGACGCCCCTCCCGGCGTATCTCCTACGGTGGTGACTGAGGTGGGAGACTTCCACGGGGAGAACCGTCCCCAGTGGTCGTGGGACGAAAAGAATATCGCCTTCGACGCTTTTCCCGAGGGCAGACAAGGGCGGACTCAGATATATGTTATGGACCATGACGGCGGAAGGGTGCGGCAGCTTACGGCGGAATCTGAGGGCCAAAACGGCGGCAGGGCGGCCAGTTGGTCCCCGGACAATTCCCAGATCGTATATTTCTCGGACCGGGAGTCATTTTCCTGGGATATCTGGTTGATGAACTCTGATGGTTCGGGACAGCAAAATCTAACCAATGGCCAGGTTAAATTTCCCAGCGGTCCCAAGTTCTCTCCCGATGGACGGCGAATCCTGTTCTACGCCAATGATGATGAGCCGGCTGCCGGACGCCGGGGCGGTCCCGATTCCGAGCTGTGGATCATGGACCGGGATGGGGCCAATTTGACCAAGATTACCGCTAACGACGTGGACGACGAAAACGCGGTGTGGGGCTTAAATGGGATCGACGTTGTCTACAGCGTGAATAACCAGACATGGGAAGCAGCCGACGTGCTTACCGGGAAGAAACTGTTCGAATTCCCCGGCGTTGCCCGTGGCAAATACGTCAGTCCGGTTTTAGCGGCCACCGGTCACGTGCTGATACCGACCCAGGCGGCTATAGAGGAAAAGAAGGTTGACGAAAGGGGGTATGTGGACCAGGACTGGTTAAAAGCCAGGCTGGAAGACAAACCGGGCAGCGGCCCGGCATCAAGCACAACTGGGGCTCAATCCCGCAGTGGCTATAGAGTGACAACCCCCTCGGAAGACCCGATAGCGGGGATCCGCTACGAAATCTACAATGCGTTCTCTCAGACCGGGATATACAATTCCTACATCGGAGGCTATTTGCCCCCGATAATCAGCTGGCCTTAGGGGTGGTGCAAAGGCGCCTGCCAGATATGCCGAACCTCCGCAGGCTGCCGCTGATTTTTTAAACACCTGGATGCCTCCGTTAAGAGATCCCTTCTCTAGTCTCTGGGGGTCAAGGTCAATCGGTATATGGGGTGTAAGCTATCCACTTCATCACCACCCCGCCCCCCCGATAGGATGTAAAGATTACCTGCACGGTCTTGGCCAAAAGAGGAGATATTGAGGGCTGTGTCAAGTATGAGTTGGTGGTAAGGGTCCGAATAGCCATCGTACCAAGCGGCAAAGATCTGCCCGGTGCAAAAGTCGGCATAAACGTAGGCGCCCACCAGAGGTGGGATTTCACGTCCCCGGAAGACATACCCGCCGGTGACCGCGCAAAAACTCTTCCGGCTGATCTCAACCAAGGGCGGTTCCATGCTGTCTACGTCGCAGCAATCTTTCGGCTCGAAACAATGGGTGCCTTCCATGATGCTCCATCCATAGTTGCGGCCTTTTTGAATCAGATTTATCTCTTCGCGCAGGTGGGAGCCTACGTCGCCCAACCATAGGTTGCCGGTCTCTCGATCGAACGAGAACCTCCAGGGATTGCGAAACCCATAAGCCCAAATCTCTTCCCTAGCCCCGGCAACCCCCACGAATGGGTTATCCGGTGGAATGCGGTATGCTCCGCCATCCGATTCTCCGGACACGTCGATACGAAGTAGAGACCCCCGAAGAGTAGACCTATCTTGCCCATTTCCTGAATTGGGATGACTCCGTTTCCCGGTACTGCCATCACCCACGCCTATGTAGAGGTAGCTATCTGGGCCAAAAGCCAATTGGCCACCGTCGTGACCTGAAACATCCGGAATTTCCATGAGCACTAGCTCGCTATCCGCGTTGGCCTGCATCCGGTTATTGGGCGCGACTGAATAGCGTGACAACACCAACCGTTTGGGATCCCGGGCGGCATAATAGACGTAGAACCGGCCGTTGTCCTTGTAATCAGGATCGAAAGCTAGTCCGAGCAATCCTTCTTCGGCCGATGAATACATCTGGCCGGAGATGTCTAGAAAGACGCGTGATTCTTTGGTATCTTGATCATTCTGGAATACCAGGATGCGTCCACTCAGCTCCGAGATAAAGATCAGGTCCGTTTCATCATCGGGTTGTAGGAGGTTGGTCTGCAGACGAAAGCTCAGGTTGGGAAACGCCCGTACCAATTGGGTTTTGAAGAAATATGGGGATGGTACAGGAGTCGGGGTAGCTGTTAATAACTTAAACGTGGGAATGTCGTCTGCGGAGAAGGCGGGTAATGCTGGATCGATGGTGTTTCCCTCGCCGTCGACAGCGTTGACCTTGTTTGCGCTACTGCTCTCTGTACTTCCTTCACCAGGGACGAATGGAGGAGAAGTGACCGGGAAGATAGCGCTGAATCTGCGGTCGCTTCGAACTCTCGCGGCGGCCAGATGTTCCTCGCCAACATCAAAAAACCCGTCTGCGTTCGCATCACGCCAAATATTGACGATAGTCCCGCATTTGAAGCCTACGCCCCCGACGGTCACCAGCTTGTCTACTAGGCCTTCTTCGAAGTTCAAGAATACGTTTTGAGGAGGCGTACGCCGGCCTGTCCTGCATGGCGTCGTTGTTGCCATTCCGATTACCGCGGTAGGCGCGGGTAGTGTGCTTGATACGGGTGTAGGCCCTGCGATAGGTATAGCCGCTGGCATCGGCGAGGCAATTGGAACTGCCGGAGCAGTAGCTGTAGGCTCCTCCGCAACCGCCGGTTTCGGCGTAACTACCGGCGTGACAGACGGCCTGGGCTCGCTGGTCGCGGATATGGCGGCGCGAACGGCTGCGGCGATATCCGGCGTAGGAGCTACCGCGATGGGTGTCGTTGGCGCTTGGGTGGGTTCGTTGGTACAAGAAGTTGCTGCAATGACGAATAGGGCAAACGCCGGGACTATGATTGCCCGGATGAAACCAGTGACGGTAAAGGACACAGAAAGCCTCGGCCTCCGGGATTAGTAGCTACGAAGCATCAGTATACCAAAATCCAGCCAAGCTCAGAACGCTCACAGAAGCCGGGCCAGGATAGATCTTAAGTCAGCCCCGAACCCGGCTACTATCAGTGCAGCCATGAGGTTCCCTTGGTTGCTAAAACCCCTAATTTATAGTACGTCGCCCGCGTTAACTGCCATAGCTCGCCGTTGCCCTAGGGCGTGAACTCAAGAATGCGAGGGCTCGGCGGAACGTACTTCTCCCGGAGTTTCAACGGGGCTCCGGTGGAGGGGCGGGAGTAATCACCCGATCCCTAGCTTCTAATAGCCCTGCAAGAGCAGTATCGCAGTTAATACGGAGTTGGTTCAATTGAACCAGTTTTGCCGTCATGTTCGCCTTGGTTGCTTTGACATTGGCTTGCTCTGCTGGGTCAGCCTTGGTGGTAATAGATAACCGGTACTCTTTTTCTTTGAGGCGATTTTCAAGTGTGATAGGATTCTCAATCGGGGTATTACCTAGCTGCAAGCTAGTCTCCCACATGAAGATGTCCAAGTCGGCCTTGGCGGTCCTGACCGCATCGACACAATCATGGCATTCTTGTACCGTGAGCAAATCTACTGTGCCCCGGTAGGTCTGTCCCAGGGGCGTATAGTACATATCGATGCATCCGAACTGGAGAGGAGCGTTCGGGTCGTTGAAGTGAGCAATTAAGTATTCGTCCCCTTCTAATTCAGCGATAGCCCCGCCCCCAGAAGCGATCCCGACAACCTCCCAGCCACCCATCCCTTGGCCAGATTATTGACCTTATGGTAAATGAGCCTCCGACATTTAGTTGTTATTTCGGCCTTTTGGCTAGGCGTCATCTTCTACTCCCTGTGCTTGAATAAGAATATCGTCGAAATCATTATTGCCGTTGTGGGTAAATTTGACCGTATCACCCGTAGATAGGAAGTAATCCCAAGCGATGGGGCCTACCATGTATTGCTCGGTATTGCCATCGAAGTTAATGGCTGCTTCCTCTTGAACGCCGACGTTCGTTAGCCGATAGAACGTCGTTCCATCCCTAACCAGGCCGCTAAAAATGTCTGTGTTGTCTGTAGGTTGGTTAAACTGCCAAGTCGCCTCCGTACCCGGTGAACCAATGAGAAATGAAACTACTGGATTATCGGTCGAATGAGCCTCAATGAAAAATGATATTCGCACCCTGGCCGCTTTACTGGCCGGGACGGTATATATTGTCGTCGTGGTTCCAAAAGTCCGGGTCGTTGATTCGCCAAGTATGTCTATTTGTGCCGCCATTATTCCGCTCCTAGTTGCCCGTATGCCATTACGGCGGCTGCGTTGGTCCCGCCGGAAGCCGTCAGCGTCGTGTCCGTCATGGTCAGTCCAGATCCGAAGGTGAAGTATACGTAGGCCCCAGCAGAATCGTCCCAGAACAGACCCCGGTCTGCATTAGGGTCAGCCAAGTCCGCTATCTGCTGGACACCGGCATCGTAGGCCAACACATCTGTCCCGATAGCCACTCCGATGGATGTCCGCAGTGTGGTCCCCGATTCCACCGCCGGGTTCGTCGTGCCATCCCCGACGATCATCGCCGAGTCGGCCAGAACGCCGGTGCTTTCGAAGGCGCCGGTGCCCTTCCCGATCAATACTCCCCCATCGGTGTGGCTTGTGGCTCCCGTTCCGCCCTCGCTGACCGATAGGGTGCCGGTGGTTTGCCCCCGGAATAACTCACGCCAATTTCCGCTGCCTTCAGAGATAAAAGCAACCATATTACCCGCCGCGGTTGTCAGGTTGGATCCGCCTTGAAGGATCAAGGACGTGGCGTTGTGGGTGACTGTCAGCACTCCGTCAAATTCAAAGATCACTACGGAGCCGGCTTGCAGCGTTGCTACGGACGTGATCGTCGTCGTTCCGGTGATGTGGAAGTAGTTGCCGTCGGTCCCCGGCGTGATGGCGGCTGCCGAGGCGATGTCCGCTCCTTTGTCGAACAACACCCGGCCGTCCCAGGTAATACTATCCCCGTCTCCTATTCCTGCATCTCTGAGACGCACACCCTCAATATCGACTCCGAAGCCAGGCGTATGCTCATCAATCACGTCGAGGTTTGTCAGCCCTGTTACATTCAATGCGGCGACCTGAATCTTGTCTAGACCGTCTTGGGTTATTTCACGCCTCTCTGGGACAAGAACCATCCAGGTTTTCGTTGAGTCCACCGCGAAGGACCAGTTGCCGTCGCCGTCGGTAGTAGTGTCATAGTTACGAACCCCAGACGCCTCCCAAACGGAAGTCTCCCATAGTTCGACGACGAAACCTACCTTGGGACTACCGTCTTCGTAAGTGGCCCTTCCTGCAAGGATTATGCTAGACATATCACTCTCCATGATTTCTCCGAATTCGCCGACTACTGAGGCTGTGACCGAGCTTGGCGCAGACGCTTGGCACGCTCCTCGTATAGACAATATCCACTCTAGAGAGCGATTTCACGGAGACTCAAGGGCGAGGTGTCAGTGGATGAAAGGAGATGGAAAAGCGTTATTATTTGCGGATCGACGAGAGGCCATATGCAACATGGATAGGGCATCAACTTCGTTATGTTGATGACCTACCGAACCGAAAGGTATGAGTTTCAAAGGTCGATGTCAGATCGGCCGGGTTATGACTCCTTGGGAACGTATTGTAGAGGCATGGCGCCCAGCTCGAACCTGGGGTCATATTCCATATGCGACCGGATACGTTCCAGATAGTTGTCCCGGTTGACCCCGAACATTTCGTAGCGCCCAAGGTGGTTCAGGAAGAAGGTGTGGACGCCCATCTGGTAAAGGGTACCCACGTCGCCCAAGATCAAAGCCTCTATCTCGTCGCCGGTCAATGGGAAGCTCTTGACCGTGCCCTCAGGGTCCTCTTTGATCCGCTTGCGGAAGTCGGCGTCGTTATCCAACAGGTAGAGAATCTTGTTCAGCAGATAAACGCTCATTTTCGTCCTCCCTCCAGGTCCCACACCGCGTAACCGCTGCCTCCGTCGTTCTCCACGAAGAGCGGTTTGGTATCGCCCACCGCTCCGGTGAGGCCGATCCAGTTGAGCAATTCGGTGCTGTTGTTCCCGGCATCGGCCATGCGTTGTGCCGTGGCTCGCCGGGCCAGGGTTTCGTACTTGCCGTTTTCTAGCAGATCGGTCACCGTTCCCACCCAGTTGTCGTCGGTCCACCCTCTAAGCGGACCGCCAACGTCCATGGCGAAGCACCCGCTGGCCAGAATGGCTACGCGCTGATCTCCCTCCCATTGTTCAACGAACTTTCGGACCATGCGCCCCAGGGAAAAAGTCCGCCGGGCCGTGGGTGTAGGAGCCGCGAAGCCGTTGACGTATAGAGGGATAACCGGGATCTCCATGTTAGGGTTCAGGAAGTGCAGGGGAACCATCATTGAATGGTCCAGGCGCAGTTCCTCGGCGGCGGCCAAGTCGAAGTTGGACTTTAGCCCGTAACCTAACAGCCCTTTCCCCATCTTGACGTCGCCTTTAACCACGTAGTGGGGCATGGGGACCCATATCTCCTCAGGCCCCTCGGATTCCTCGGCTATACCTACACAAAAGGCCGGAACGTTGGCGTAGAAAAAATTGACGAAGTGGTCTGAGTCTAGTTCGATTATGACGTCGGGAGCCGCCGCCTCGAAATATCCGGCGACCTGCTTAAACAGGGCTTCTCCCCGCAATTGCCCTGGAGCATCTTGCATCTCCCGAACCAATCTTGGCGGGTGCGGGACCCCGGCTGCTAGAACCAGCTTGGCCATTCTTCCCCCTTACTTGAGAAACTGGTCAATCTTCGCGGCGAGCGCGAATTTCAAAGTGCTCCAAATGGCGCTCAACTTGTCTCTGGAATCGGCCTCTGACCATATTGGGCATATTACGTTGGAGTAGGACGAATGTCCACCGGAAGATTCGAGTGCAGTGGGAACGACTCAAGCGCATCACCCTTCGAAGTAGCCATTTTTTCATCCTGTAATCACTACTTTGATTGATTTCTAGTTAAGTCTAGGCAGTTAAGGTAACCACGGGGTTCCCTGATTGCCGACCTGACCCGGCAGCAGGTCCCAAGGATTGATCACATGCGACGACAAACAGGTTTTACCTTAGTCGAGCTATTGGCCGTAATGGCCATCATAGGTATCTTGGCTGGAATCACCGCCGGTGCTGTTACCGGTCTGGGTGGACAAGGTATAAACGCACAGATCGCCAGCGATACAAACGCGATCGAAACTGCCGCCGACCGATTCTTGAACGACACATTTCCCGAAACGTTTCCGGTGGAGGCTCTAGCTAGCGGAGAAGAGGATCTGGGCGTAAGAACCATCGACTTCGACGCGGCGTTGCCTCAGGATCCAACGAGGACGTTTGTTCCCGACTTTCTTAAGAAAATCCCCGACTCTGCGGCCCTGGTGAGCTACCGAATCGACACCGTGACAGGGAGAGTATTCACCGCGGATGACGGAGCGGCACTAGTTCCTCCTCCGGACAGCCGGTTAGACGCCTCGTTCAGCGATCTGTCGCCTTCCGGCAATCCGGTGGTGACGTTTGAGTTGAACATGGGCAAAAATAGGGCTGCCGTGGAGGAATTTCGAATCCAGGGACCGGGAGGCTTTGTCCTCGGCGGTAGGGCCCTTCCTGCAGGAAGTAAGGTTGGCAAACTAGAGATTACATTTGGCAACGACAACCCCTGGAGGTCCGGCCACGAGATCAGTGTTGACACCGATCTCATCGCCACTGGTAGGGCTCATGAATGGGAAATGACAGTGGACTATACCTCCGCCACCAGCGACTCCGACAACAGTAGTGTTACGGGTGTGAGGGAAGGCGTCGGAACCCTTACCCATAGTTTTACCATTTCGGCATCCGGAGATCTTGGAGTCCCCGGAAAGATCTTCCTGGTGATGGACCGAACTGGTCTCACAAAATTTCAGAATGAAGCAACCGAGACTTGGGTTTTGACCATCTTTGACAAGGCTCAAGACTCCGCCGGAGTAGTCATTGCCCCGGTGACCTTACCCCGAAGTTAGCATCGTTGGCTAGTAGAGTCCGGCTACTGATTCAATGAACTCCTTGGGCGTTTTACCTTTCAGCGAGCTGTGGGGCCGG
>Ga0209554_1001372_pt1 | contig 18469 bp, 19 predicted proteins | sample MarorgKNORR_S2LV_5_FD_188221 | JGI IMG/M metagenome (GOLD analysis project Ga0209554, IMG submission 188221) | Marine microbial communities from the Southern Atlantic Ocean, analyzing organic carbon cycling - Bottom_A/KNORR_S2/LV (SPAdes) (version 2) | ecosystem: Environmental > Aquatic > Marine...
GGGACCACCTCTGCGCACTCTTCGGTTGCGATCGGACAACGCGTCCGAAATACGCATCCCGAGGGCGGGTTTATGGGACTTGGTATGTCTCCAGCCAGGACGATTCGTTCACGCTGTCGCTCGAGTACCGGGTCCGGGATAGGCACGGCCGACATCAACGCACGCGTGTACGGATGTGTCGGATTTTTGTAAAGGTCCTCGCTCGACGCCAGCTCCATGATCTTGCCGAGGTACATCACCGCCACTCGATCGCTGATGTGACGCACGACCGATAGATCGTGGGCGATGAAAAGGTAGGAGATGTTGAACTCGGCCTGCAGGTCTGTCAGCAGGTTCAAGATCTGTGCCTGGATCGAAACGTCCAGTGCCGAGACCGGCTCGTCGCAGACGATGAACGATGGCTCACCGGCTAACGCCCTCGCTATGCCGATACGCTGACGCTGGCCGCCCGAAAACTCGTGTGGATAGCGCTCCATCATCGACGGGTTCATCCCGACGCGCTCTAGCAGCTCTGCGACCCTGTCCCGACGCTGATTCTTATCTCCAGCCAGTCCGTGAACCGTCAACGGTTCCTCGATGATCCTGCCGGCGTTCATGCGAGGGTTCAATGAACCGTAAGGGTCCTGGAAGATGATCTGCATTTCGGAACGAAACGGGCGCATCTGCTTTGCGGATATGGCCGTGAGTTCGACGCCCCTGAATTGAACCGAGCCAGAAGTGGGCCTCTGAAGTTGCAGGATCGCCCGTCCGGTAGTCGTTTTGCCTGAACCGCTCTCCCCCACCAACCCGAGCGTCTCGCCGGGCGCGATGTCAAAAGAGACCCCGTCTACGGCCTTCACTGCGCCGGTCTGTCGCCGAATTAAAAACCCGGAGCTGATGGGGAAGTGAACTTTGAGATCGTGCACGGAGAGCGTTGTGTTCGTCTCAGAATCCAACCCGATTCCCCCCGTGTCTCCCGAGTTGAGCCCTACCAGTGGGGTTGTCATGAAAGTTGTCGTTCCAACGCGGTTCCAGCGGCGATGTTTTCAGACTCCCAACACGCCACCTGGTGATCTGTTCCCGCAGTTAAGCGCTGCGGGAACGGTCGTACGGGTACCTGAACGGGTGATTCCACCCGGCAGCGGTCCACCGCCCATTGGCATCTCGGCTCAAACGCGCAGCCAGTAGGCAGGTTGGCCAGGTCCGGTATTTCACCATAGATGGACGTAAGTCGGTCGCGCGCCGAAGCGTCCAGCCGTGGCACCGAGGCCAGAAGCCCTGTCGTGTACGGGTGCTGCGGAGCCGCATATATCTCGTCTGCCGTCCCGGATTCGATGATCTTCCCGGCGTACATCACGGCGACCCTCTGCGCATACCGGGCCACGACACCCAGGTTGTGGGTGATGATCAAAAGCGCCATCTTGAACTCGTCACACAGTGATTGCAGTAACTCCAGGATCTGCGCCTGGATGGTCACATCAAGCGCTGTGGTCGCCTCGTCTGCGATCAGGAGCCGTGGGTTGCAACTGATTGCCATAGCGATCATGGCCCGCTGACGTTGGCCGCCACTCAGTTGGTGCGGGTAATCGTCAAATCTCCTCTCCGGGTCCGGTAGCCCGACCCGGTTCAGGATTTCGACCGCCCGGTTACGGGCCGCTTTGCCCTTCAAATCAAGATGTATCTCGAAAGCCTCGGTGATCTGTCTGCCTATGGTGAGTACCGGATTTAATGACGTCATCGGCTCCTGGAAAATCATGCCGATACTGCCGCCACGCACACGACGCATCTCCCGTTCAGATATCTGCTGTAAATCCGTGCCTTCAAACAGCACCTGGCCGTCCGTTATCTCGCCCGGGGGATTCGGGATAAGCCGCATTATTGACAGCGATGTCACCGATTTGCCACATCCTGACTCGCCGACAAGCCCGAGTATCTCGCCTTCATCGATGTGAAAGGAAACGCCGTCCACGGCCTGTAAGTAGCCGTCGGCGGTAGCAAACCTTGTGGCCAGGTTGCGCACCTCAAGCAGATGCGTAGAACCGGCGTTTACGGCAGGTGAATCGGACGTCAATGAATTACCCCGGTGTGCCCGTTACGGGCAAGCGGGTAGCATTCTGCCCGCCCGTCTGGTGAGGACATGAGAGTGGGATCTAGAGACACGAGGAGGTAATTCATGGCTTATCGATCGATTCTAGCTTTGCCCGGCGCCGCGCTGGGATTCTTTCTGAGTGCCTGGATACTCAAGATCGGTCTGGGAAGTGTCAATGATGATCTCGGGATCAACGATTTTGGATATGTCATATCCATGTACGTTACGTTGATCCTCTGGGTTGTCATTGCGCCAGCGGTGGCCGTAATCGCACGTGCGCAGATACGTTTGGTTCCCCGCATCGTCCACACTACACGCGGTCGGATCATAGACGTCGATTAGCCCGATATCCGGGTGCAGGAGACTTGAATTGGATTTTCGTGATGTAACGTTACAGGCCATCGCAGATTTTAGTGCTCAACTGGATGATGCGCTGGAAGGTCTTACGCCTCAGGAATGGCGCTGGCGACCGACGCCCACGGCCAATCACATCCTGTGGACTGTCTGGCATCTGACACGGGTCGAGGACGGTTGGATTAATTGGTACCTGAGCGACAACGGCGAAAGGTGGAAGATTAATGGTTGGGCGGAAAAGTTTGGCATGCCGGCTCGAGATCGATGGGGAGTCGGTGACACTTCGGAACAGGTTGGGGCGTTCCCGGATGTGCCGGCAAAGGTAGTCGCTGGATATCGGGCAGACGTGATGGAAAGCGCGCAGCCGGTAATCAAAGGATTTTCAACGGCGGACCTGGAGAGAACAAACGCTGACCGTAATCCATTTGAACCTCGGCCAGCCCCAACGTTCGCGTGGGTTCTGGCACGGATCTCAGTTGAGTGCTCCCAGCACATCGGACAGGTGGCTTACATCAGGGGCCTGATGCCGAAGTAGTCGAGCCACTGGTCTCACATGCCGGAGACGGCCGGCGGACTTCGCCGCCGGGTTTACCCCCACAGCCTAAAGACTACCGGTCTCCATACCCCCGCCGGACAACTGTGTGCCGATCCCTCGCTCCAGGGCAATGTCCAGCACTCGCTTGCCGACCGCGATGTCCTCCATCGCGACACCCTGTGATTCGAATAGCGTCACTTGCGATTCATCTGTACGTCCAGGATTGGTTCCGGCCACGATCTCGCCCAGGTTCACGACCTGTTCCCACCGTATCCGGCCTGAATCGGCGGCGGCCATCAAGTCCGCACACTCGAACTTCGCCTGATCGACATCATCGGTCGCTATCACGTCACTCTTCACAACAGCGTGTGTGTCCAGCTCGCGCCTCTGCCAGCCGTTGGCACCGGCGGCGTTGATGTGGACGCCTTCCCCTATCGAATCACCAAGAAGCACCGGTTCACGTGTGTTCGTGATCACGATGATGATGTCAGCGCCTTCAAGGCATTCGTCGATAGACGTTGCGGCGGTGACCGGGATCTCCAGTTTCTCGGTCATAACCTTCGCGTACCCGTCCCTGTTCTCGGCGGTACGGCTGTAGACGAACGCTGTCTCGATCTCACGAACGCCTGCAACGGCTTCAAGCTGCGTACGTGCCTGGTAGCCGGAACCGATCACGGCTACCTTGCTGTTCTCGCACCAGCGCGCCATATGTCTCGTCGCAATGCCGCTGGCCGCGCCTGTGCGGATCTGGCCCATGAGGTTGGCGTCCAGTATTCCGAGCAGACCTTCTCCAGACGCTCCGTAGATCAACACCTGGAAGGAGATGCCGCCGCTGCCGCCGACGTAGGACTTCGAGCCGACTATCCCTTTTGAAGGCCAACCCGCTGACATCAGGTTGTAGGAACCGCGTCCCAGGGCGATACGACTGCGGGGGTGGTTGGTAACCTCACCCTTTCCCCAGGCGTCAAATACCTCTTCGACCGCGTCTAGCGCCAGGTCCATCGTCAGAATTTCGCCGACTTGAGCTTCCGTCAGATACAGAGTCATGCTCGCTAGATCCTCGTCCCTGGAATGACTGGGGGGAAATAACCGGGTGATTACCGGAAGTAACTGGCCAAGATTCTATAGGCGGAAGACTACGTATGACGGTGTATGACTCAGGCGATCATGCGGATTCGCGGGTAACGGAGTGCGTTGCTCCGCCTTTGCCTTTCGCCCCATCGCCGGTCCACCAGCCAAAGAGATGGTTGACCGGCCCATGCCCCCCGCCGAGAGGGAACGAATGTCTTAGTGTGTCCGTCAGGTACGCCTTTGCGTCCGCTACGGCGTTCGGAATCGGGTGGCCGCGTGACAGTCCGGCGGCTATGGCTGATGAAAGAGTGCACCCGGTGCCGTGGGTGTTCGTCGTGGGAATCTGGTCGTCCGTGAAAATGGTGAACGAAACGCCGTCATACAGGACGTCACTCATCTTCCCCTTCATACCCGGCTTGAACCCGTCCCCGGCAAAGTGTCCCCCTTTTGATCAGGACCGTGCGTGGACCCATCGCATGAATCAGCATCGCCGCATCTTTCATATCGGCCAGATTCTCAACTGTGTGCCCGGTCAGGACCGCCGTTTCTTCCAGATTTGGAGTTACAAGAGAGGCTAGCGGGAGCAAGGATTCCTTGAGCGAATCCACGGCATCTACTGCCATCAGGCGATCCCCACTAGTCGCCACCATTACCGGGTCCAGCACGACTGTGCCGAGTTCATGTTCGGTCAGCTTGGATGCAACCAATTCGACCATGTCGGCGCTCGCAAGCATGCCTATTTTGACGGCGTCTGTTCCGATATCACTGATCACGGCATCGATCTGATCGCTAATCATCGAAAGATCGACGGACTGCACGGCGATTACTCCAAGTGTGTTCTGGGCCGTGATGGCCGTCACAACGGAAGTTCCGTAAACGCCGAACGCGGCGAACGTCTTCAGGTCTGCCTGGATGCCTGCGCCTGCGCCTGAGTCAGATCCGGCGATGGTCATCGCCCGCGGAACGTTCGGCCGTTTGGGATCGCTCACCAGGTCTCTCCCGAATACGCCATGTCCCAGAATCGGTTCTCGTACTGGAGTGTGCGCTCAAACACGTTGGAAAGTCGTTTCAAGCCTGATTCCGGCACGGCGTCTACTACGCTTCCGACAAATTGTACGAACGGTCCCAGAACCTGTTCTGTATGCAGCGTGATCCACTCCCAGTAGAGTTCGTTTCATGGTTCAGAGCCGGCGTCCGCAAGACGCTGTCCCCAGTCCATGTAAACCCCTTCCGTCACAGCGAATGCGGTGCAGATTTCCTCGAATCCGCCCTCGTATGCCGTTCTGACTAGAAAGTCTCCAAACGCGGCCATTGTTGGCGATAACGCGGCAGACCGCCATTCACTCTCCTCCACCTCCAGCATTTTGAACGCTCGCAAGAACAGGGCATCCTCCGCTCCCATCAGCGCCGACTGAAATTCCGCCATTGGTCGTGCGGACGCTATATCGGGCGCTTTCGCCACCGCTATTCCCAGGGTCTTCGATAGATCGTTCACGAAGACGTAATCCTGGATGAAGTAGCGGCGAAACTTCTCGATCGGCAACGTCCCGGCGCCAAGCTCGTTGATGAAAGGGTGGTTAGTTGCGCGTGCCCAGAGGTCTGAATGGGCGGTTTTCAGTTCGGATATGTTGGTCAATCGGTCCGCTTTCTATGATTCCGACTCAGGAGCGTCCGATTCTACCGGTGGTCAAACTCGAACCCCATCTAGCTGATTTACGCAGCGCATTGCGATGCTGTCACTTGGCCCCGATAATCCTCGTTGGCCCATAAGCGTTGCGGGATGGCCCATACCGGACCGCACAGGTATTGATATAGCGGAGGCCCAACAATGCCCCGGGAATGGACGTTCGAAGACGCTCTGCCGGTCATCGGTTCGATAACGGAAGGCAACGCCTGGGATGGCAGCCGGCTGTTGTTCACCAATATCGCCATGAACCGGATGCTGGCGTATGACCCGGCCACCGGAACCGTTGTGACGGAACGCTCCGGCACCAACGCCGCCAACGGTCTCAATTTTGATGCGCAGGGACGGTTGTTTGCCTGTGAAGGAGGCGGTCGGCGGATCGCCATGTACGAGGACGGCAAACCGGGCGTTACCGTAGTGGACCGCCTCAACGGCAAACGAATCAACGGGCCGAACGATCTCGCGATAGATCCGCAGGGACGTATCTATTTTTCTGACCGGATCAGTGACGTGTCTCCCGATATGGGCATCGAGTTTTCCGCCATCATCTCGGCCGATCCTCAACCAGATGGCAGTTGGAAGGCCGTGCAACGGACCTTTGACTCCACGATGCCGAATGGTCTCCTGTTTTCCCTGGACTATAAGACCCTCTATGTGGCCGAAAGTGACTACGGCGCTGGACGCTTTCGACAGCTTCGTGGATATCCGGTGAACGACGTTGGATCGCTTGGAAATTACGAACTGCTGCATGACTTCGGCCCGCACCGGGGCATCGATGGCATGACCCTGTCCTCCGAAGGCCACATAGTCGCCTGTACCGGCTGGGAGGTTTCTGGCCCGGGTCCAATGATCACCGTCTTCGAACCGGACGGCAGGATTTTGGCAACGCACCCGACACCAGCGATACGTCCGACCAACTGCACTTTTGTCGGAGAAGACCTGTACGTCACCAGCATCGAAGGACATCTCCTCGTTGCAAGGGACACCGGCATGACCGGCCACCTGCTTTACCCGTGAGGCACACCAGATGACTGAATGGACCTTTGAGACCATCGCCGAGCGTGATTCACTCACGGAAGGCCCGGCGTGGGATGGAAGCGGCCTGCTGTACTCCCACTGCGCCGCAGACCTGACGATGAGGTGGGATCCACAGACCGGGGAAAGCACCGTCTGGCGTGAAGATACCGGCGGCGCGAATGGGATGGTGTTCGACCACCACGGACGGCTGTTCGCGTGTGAGGGCAAGAGCCGTCGTATCGTCGAGTATGTAGCGGGAGAACCGACCCGGGTCATCGTAGACAACTTCGAAGGTCTCCCCTTCAACGAGCCAAATGATCTGGCTATAGATGCCCTGGGCCGTATCTGGTTCACGGATCCAAATTACGGCGGTCGGCCATTGAGCCTCCCCTCCGAGCAGGTTTACCGAGCTGATCCTCAATCCAACGGCGGCTATACCGTTGTTCGGGTAACCCAAGACATGAGAAGACCAAACGGGATACTTATCTCGCCTTCGGGAGATCGGCTCTTTGTAGCCGACACTCCGACCGGTGAGAAGATCCACCCCCGCTTCGTGTCCTACCCGATCAATCTCGACGGCTCGCTCGGCGAGCAATCCACCCTGCATGATTTCGGCTGGGGACGCGGTATCGACGGGATGTGTTGGGATACCGACAACAACATCGTCGCCAGCGCCGGGAGTCATCATTACGGGCCGGGTCCGATGATATACGTGTTCAACACGGACGGACGTGTCCTCGAGACGCACCCAACGCCGTCCGATACGCCAACGAACTGCCAGTTCGGTGGTCCCGGCAATGACGAGCTGTTTATCACCTACGGAACCGGGATCGTCCACAGGGTCACCGACAGCGGGCTGAAGGGCCGCCCAACTCTCTAACCACGAGACTCACCGGCGTCCGCAAAGACCGCGTTACGGCTCCCCCTGTCTGCCGACCAAGAGTTTCTTCCACCCGGCCATCTTCGCTATTGACACCGACCGGTTACGTTAATATCCTGACACAAATTGAATATGCCCCGGGGGAGCTTGGGAATCCAGGCTGAGAGGACAGTTACACCGCTGTCGACCCCTAACCTGATCTGGGTAATGCCAGCGGAGGGAGTGGTTTCCAAGCTTTCTTTGCCGCCCGGATTGGGCGGTTTTTTCGTCCCACGATGATCTCGATCGTTGGGAACGTAATCAGGAGGCTTGGCATGACCAGATGGACAGCAATCGTCAGCATCATGCTCGTGCTCGCTTTCACCGTTGCGTGCGGTGAAGACGAGGACAGCGAGCTTGTAATCATGACTCATGACAGTTTCGACATTTCCGAAGCGGTTATTGACGAATTCGAAGTGGCGAACGACGCCACGGTTGTCATTCAGAAAGCGGGCGATGCCGGGGAAGCCCTGGTACGGGCGATCCTCGAAAAGGGCAACCCGTCTGCTGACCTGTTGTACGGCGTAGACAACACCTACCTGGGACGCGCACTCGAGCAGGAAATATTTGATGAATATCGGCCGGATCTACTTGATCAGGTACCGGACGAATTTGTGTTCGACAGCACTGGGCACGTTACCCCGATCGACTATGGCTACGTGAACCTGAACTACGATGTGGCCTTCCTCACCGAAAATGGCCTTACTCCCCCGACCACCCTGGAGGAGTTGACCGGCCCCGATTGGGACAAATCGTTGGTCGTGCAGAACCCTGCGACATCGTCTCCGGGTCTCGCATTTCTTATCTCGACCGTAGTTTATTTTGGCGAAGACGACGATTACGATTACCTCGATTTCTGGGCCGACCTGAAGGCCAACGGCGTCCTGGTAAAGGACGGTTGGAGCGACTCCTACTACACCGATTTCACGAACTACGGCGGTGACAGGCCACTCGTTGTGAGCTATGCCACCAGCCCGGCTGCCGAGTTCCTCTTCTCTGAGGAGCCGATCGAGGTGCCACCGACGGGCAACATCCTCATCGACAACGCCACGTTCACCCAGATCGAGGGCATAGGGATTCTTAAGGGAACAAACAGCAAGAACCTTGCCAAGAAGTTCATCGATTTCGCCCTCGGAGTCAGGTTCCAGGAAGACTTCCCGGACAAGATGTTCGTGTATCCGGTGAACAAAAACGCCGCTACACCTGATTTCTTTAGATTTGCCGAAGTCCCACTGCAGCCGGTCGGGATCAGCGCAGAGGAAATAGGCGAAAAGCGTGAACAGTGGATACAGTCCTGGACCGACGTGGTTCTGCGCTAAGTTCGCTTGTGGTCGCGGTCCGGGTAGTTCGCGAGCGCGCTTTACCCGGACCACGGGCTACATGGCGGTGGCGTTATCTACGTGGCCGTGATGTGCCGACTGTCGGAAAATCAATGTGTATGCAATAGCCCATAGGGCTCCCTCAAACGGTCGGGAGTGTACCTACATAGTCGGATCTGGTGTGCGATGACGGCTAGCCGATTACTGGTAGTCGGGCCGATATTGTTCATCGCCGTTTTTTTTCTGTACCCGCTCGTGGCGATCCTGGCGAAAAGTTTCGGCGGTGGCGCAGTCGGACTGGGTCCTTTCCAGGTATTGCTGGGTGATTCCTACTACCTGGGCCGGATCTGGTTCACCATCTGGCAGGCGGCGTTTTCTACGTTTCTAACGCTGGTGCTCGGTCTTCCGGTCGCCTATCTATTCGCACGCCATGAGTTTCCGGGCAAATCATTGCTCAAAGCGTTGACCACGCTTCCCTTCATCATGCCGACCATTGTCGTGGCCATGGGGTTCGTCGCCTTGCTCGGCTCCGGAGGACTCGTGAACACGGGCCTGTCCGGTCTTTTTGGCGACAACGCGCCCGAGGTCCGGATCGCTAACACTCTGACGATCATTTTTATGGCCCACGCCTTCTACAACTACTCGATAGTTGTAAGGATCGTCTCAGCTTACTGGGCCAACTTGAGTCCACAGTTTGAGGAAAGCGCTGCGATGTTAGGCGCAGGTCGGGTTCAGACCTTTCTTCGCGTCACACTACCCCTGTTACTTCCAGCCATATGGTCGTCGGCAATCCTGGTGTACATCTTCTCGTTCACCTCGTTCGGCGTGGTCCTGATTCTTGGTGGATCTCAGTTCGCGACGATGGAAGTCGCTATATACGAGCTCACGGTCAAATTATTCAGGCTGGATATAGCGGGCGCCCTCGCGATAGTTCAGATCGTTTTCACGTACATCTTCCTGCTCGTTTACACCAGGATCCAGGCACGAAGCGCCGTCCCCGTCACGCTGGTCCACCGGGAAGCGATCTCGAGCCGGAAAAGGAGCGTCCGGGACACACTGTTTGTGATCGGCATCATCGCCGGTTTGCTGGTTGTTCTCTCCCCGCTACTGGCTCTGGTTGAGCGTGCGATCTCGGTCAACGACGGATACTCACTCACCCACTTCGTTGCACTGTTTTCCAACGACAGTGGGTCATATTTTTACCTGTCTCCGTTGCACGTGATCTGGAACTCGATTCGTTTCGCCTTCCTGTCCATGGTCATCGCCATGCTGGTTGGTACCGCGGCCGCCTACGTCATAGTGAGGCCCGGCAAGCGGTCGAACATCCTCGACTCCCTATTCATGCTGCCGCTGGTCGTCTCCGCCGTGACGCTTGGATTCGGGTTCCTCGTGGCGTTTAATCGACCACCCATCGACCTGAGGGGATCGTGGCTCATACTTGTGATCGCTCATTCGCTCGTGGCTTATCCGTTCGTCATCCGGACCCTGCTGCCCGTACTGCGCGGAATGCCTCCACATCTGAAAGAGTCCGCCGCCTTGCTGGGCGCTTCCCCGATGCGCATCTTTATCCATATCGAGCTTCCGTTAATTGCCAGAGCCTTGGTCGTTGGAGCCACGTTCGCATTTGCTGTGTCCATGGGAGAGTTCGGGGCGTCTCTCTTACTCGTGAGACCAGAGTTCACGACGATCCCCGTAGCGATATTCAGGTTGCTGGGGCAGCCGGGAGAGGCAAACCTGGGCCAGGCGCTTGCCATGAGTACGCTGCTTATGGCCGTGGTCGCGCTCGGATTCGTGTCCATCGAGCGGTTCCGCTACCGAGATATCGGCGGGTTTTGATGGCGACTTCACCGATTCTCCAGCTGGATAAAGTCTCCAAGTCCTATGGCGATACTTTTGCTATCCGCAATGTCTCGTTGAACGTAGACCAGGGTCAACTGGTATGTTTGCTCGGCCCAAGTGGGTGTGGGAAAACAACTCTCCTCAGGATCATAGCTGGCCTGGAAACGCTGGATTCAGGGACCATCTCGTTCGGTGGCGAAGATCTTCACGGGATAGCACCCCATTCGCGAGGCTTCGGTCTCATGTTCCAGGACCTCGCGCTTTTTCCCCACATGGACGTCTTCGGGAACGTGGGGTTCGGTCTGCGAATGCAGGGGATGTCGGGCGACAAAGTCCGGGCGCGGGTCGATGAGATGTTGGAACTTGTTGACCTCGGAAACTACCGAAACCGGAAAGTCCATGAATTATCGGGCGGCGAACGTCAGCGCGTCGCCCTGGCACGCTCGCTCGCTCCCGCCCCCAAATTACTGATGTTGGATGAACCGCTTGGTTCTCTGGACCGGGTTTTGCGAGAGTCTCTCCAGGTGCAGGTTCGTTCAATTCTGAAAGAGATCGGTGTGACGGCGATCTACGTGACCCATGACAAAGACGAAGCATTTGCACTCGCCGATACCATCGTTTTCGTAAACGGTGGTGAGATAGTTCAATCGGGACCTCCCGAGGCGCTCTTCCGGGCGCCTGCGACCGAGATGGTCGCCCGATCTCTGGGCCTCAGGAACATCATCGAGGGGACGATAGTCGGGGCGTTTGATGCAATCGAAATCGCTTCATCCGTTGGGACCGTGTTCACTGCCGGCTCGCTACCTGGTGGCATATCCGTTGGAGATGGCGTTCTCGTGATCATCAATGAAAGAGGGATTTCGGTCGCACCCGTTCGCCACGAATGGGCAGAGGCAGAGGCGGGAGTCAAGTTGTCGGGAATCGTGAGTGACCGGAAATTCCGCGGCGGAGAATCTGAAATTCACATGATGGTTGGCCAGAGCGAGTTGGTTTCCATAATCCCCACGGTCGACGCGCAGACCGGAGTGGCGCCCGGGGATGAAGTGTCCGTACTCGTTCCAGCGGAGGCGGTCACACTGTTGCCGCGGGCGCAGGCGTGATCCATCGGACTCATTTTTCTGATCCGGCGCGTCACGCAGGCCGCACAAGAATCCAATTGATGTAGACATGGCGCCTGACCAGGATTGCGAAGCAACGCGCGCGTCATTAGAATCACGGTCATCCGGTCCCCGGCTCGACGTCGAGGCAGAATTCAGGAGCGATTACGATTACCGATCTCACACGCTCAGGGGTGTACCACTTGAAGGGTGTTCTCTAACGTGAGCAACACGCCGGGCAAAAAAAACGATGTGTTCCAGCGCGTCGTGTCAGTTCCGGCGTCCCAGATTGATCTTCTCTCCGCCTCGCTGCTGATAGCGGCGGGTGAATATCCTGACATGGATCTCGTGGCCGAACGAGGTCGTGTCGCCCTACTGGCGGAGCGTGTACGAGAGCGCCTGCCGCGGAGGCACGGCCTGTATGACGCCGTCCACGCCGTAAACGATGTGCTGTTCAACGATCTCGGGATTCGCGGGGACCAGAAGCGCTACTACGATCCACGCAACAGCTACATCCCGGACGTGTTGGACCGTGGTCTCGGAAACCCGATCACGTTATCGGTCCTGTATATGGAGATCGGTCGCCGGGCGGGATACCGTTTTCACGGTATCGGACTTCCGGGACATTTTGTTGTTCGAGCGGGCGAGGGATCAGAGTCGATCTTTGTTGATCCGTTTGATGCTGGTGGACTTCTGAGCCGTCGCGAGTGCATCGCCATTATTCAGCGAGCTACGGGACGACCCGGTCGCAGATCTATACCTATGAGCGTGGAAGAGGCGGCGCCGTTCATGCGGCCGACCGGCAAACGCAGCATCCTGCGGCGCACGCTCAGTAATTTGAAACAGATTTACCTCGACAAAGAGGATTACGCTCGGGCGCTACGAATTGCTGAACGTATCCGAATCGTCGAGCCGGCGTCGTGGCATAACCTCGCGGACCTGGCTCGCATACAAACAGAACTCGGCCGCTTTAACGCCGCCGTTGACACCCTGTCTACATACCTGGAACGCGCTCCCCGGGGTCATGATCTTGAGTCCGCACGGGCCGCACTGTCAGAGCTAAGAAATCGCGTAGTAAACGAAAGCGACTCAGATTCCTAGGCGGACGCTGCGGGCACGAGCGGGCCTATCGGGGAATCACCGCGTAATCAGTAGCCGTCCCGCCTGAATCGCCCTGAATCCGGTGGCATTCGGGTGAAATACGGGGAACATCTGAAATCGGGATTCCGACTCACACGACCTGGGAATATGTGAATCCGGGCGCGTGTCCGCAACCGTATCCCTATGTGGTGGACACTACGATGGACCGGTTGCAGCGCGCATTCGGCCCGAGCAGGTGGCCCCGCGGACCTATCCGCTGCACGAGGTGGCCCGCTTGGAATACATAGAATTCACGGACGAGGCGCTGCTCGCCCAGATCGTCGAGCAAGACAGACTGGCGCTTGAGTGTCTGTATCAACGTTACAGCACCAGGGTGTTCTCACTCTCTTACCGGATGCTCTCAGACCAGGGAGCGTCAGAAGAGGTGACTCAAGATGTCTTCCTGAATGTCTGGCGACGCGCCGCAAGCTACAAACCAGGACGTGGCAAGTTCACGACGTGGTTGTTCGGTATCGCACACCACCGAACTATCGACGAACTTCGCAAGCGGACGCGTGGGAAACAGCGCGCCGCAGAGAATGTGGACGATTTCTTGAATCTTCAATCAGCCGATATCCTGCCGGCCGATGCGGCGGTAGCCAACTCGGAATACGCAACAGTGCGTAGGGCGTTACTAAACCTCCCTGACGCACAGCGCGCCGTTATCGAGATGTCGTATTTCGGCGGGTTCACTCAGGCCGAAATTGCCATAAAACTTGATCAACCACTTGGCACGGTGAAGACCCGCATGCGCCTCGGCTTAAAAAAGCTACGCGTTGCGCTGGCCTCGAAATTGAGAGCGCCTGAACTATGATAGACCCACAAAACCACGAAGCTATTTCGCCCGATCTCGCCGGCTATTCACTGGACGCGCTTGATGAGGAGGCGCGCGAACTGGTCGAGCAGCACCTGGCGGGCTGTGAAGACTGCACTTCTGAGTTGGAAGAGTTGATGGAGGGCGCCGCCAATCTGGCGTTCGCTGTGCCATCTGTCTCGCCGCCTGCCGGTCTGCAAGACCGAATCATCGCCGCCATAGATGCGGATTTAATCTCGTCTGAAAAACGGCCGCTCTCGATCGAAATATCGCGCCCGGCGATGTCTACCCCTGAAATCTCGTTGGCCGCGCCAGCTCGAATCCCCTGGTACGCGAATACAAGGTTGGCGTGGGGCGTTTCTTCAGGTATTGCCGCTGCCTTCATAGCTCTGATCGTCTTCGCTGGAGTAGCCGGCACGAGGCTGAACGACCGTGTCGATAACCTCACGGCTCAAGTGGCAACTCAAGACAGCGAGATAGTCGCCTTCACCGCATCACTCGGGACAATGGAGGAGGACGCTAAACTCGCATCGAGCGCAGAAGCCCTACAGGTATCTGTCCTCCAGGAATCCACGGATACGATAGAACAACAGTTGAACGACCTTCGCTGGCTCCAGTACGTAACTTCCGTTGGCTCATGGAGCACCCCGTCGTTCTTCTCCGGAGGTCTTCAACCACAGGCCCCTCAGGGTGTGCTGATAACTCACTCCAGCGGCGATCAAGCTCTCCTCATGGTCAACGGCCTTGCGCCGGCGCCTGCGGGATCTGTTTACCAGGTCTGGCTCACTTACGAAGGCCGTATGGTCGCCGGCAACACGTTCTCCGTTGACCAGGACGGGTACGCGGTAGTCAATCTGGATCTATCCGGCGATGCGACCGAGTACATCGGCGCTTCGGTGACGGTCGAGCCGGTGGGGGGATCAACCCACCCGTCCGATTTCGTCGTGTTGATCGGGTCGGACCAGTAGATAGCGGCGGTTAGTTGCCAGGCGTATATCCCCGGTGATCCGACCTTAGCTTGGTATACTCCCGGCGCTGTCAGATCCCTTTTTGAGGAATCGTCGTGGACACGATTAATACATCACCAGCTACCTTCCCACTGATCTACATCTGTGATCGTTGTGGTACCGAGATGCTGGATCTGCACTGCAAGTTGCGGTGCCCCACATGTGGTTTCATGCGTGACTGCTCTGACCCGTAGATATTCCCCGCTCTGGGTCGCCTTGATTACGGCCATCGGCGTCGTGTTGACGGTTGCCTGCTCATCCGGGGGATCGTCAGAGCCGGTGGTCGTTCTTGAGCAAATATCGCCTGCCGAGATCATCTCCCGTTCATCTGATGCCCTGTCGGATACAACCACCTTCCGATTCGCACTATCCCACGATCATGGGAACACGATTTTGACGAACGGGATCGAGGTGTCAAAGGCATCTGGAACGGCGATGGGCCCCAATAGCTACACACTTGATGCAGACACACTGGTGGCGGGATTTTTCGTAAACACCCGGGTCACGGTGATCGACCAGGATTCGTACATGACCCACCCGATCACCCAGCGCTGGGAACTTCTGGAGCCGGGCACCAGCCCCTTCGGGACGTCCAACCCCGCATCGTTGGTCGCCAGTATTCTTGAGCAGATCGAGAAACCACAGATCGCGCCTCTCGAAGCGTCGAAGGCGGGATCCTACGTGGTGGACGGATTGTTGCCGGCAATAGCATTGAAATCGCTGACCGGCGGGGTGGATGAGACCGCCCCACAACTGGAAGTCCGGGTCACGATTGATGGCACTTCGTTGTACCCCGTTGAGGCACGAATCACCGGGAGGGCGACGACTACCGAGTCTGGAGAACTTGTGCGCACAGTTCGCCTGTTCGAGTTCAATTCCGATATCGCCATTGAGCCGCCGATTTAGGCCGGACGTGAACGCGTGATCAACTGGCTGCGGGACATTCGCGCTTACGCCGTCATCATTCCGGTCTGTGCCGGTGTATTTATCGCGGCAGACGATCAGACATCAATAGTGGTCGTTTTGCCGGAGCTGCTCCCGGACTTCCGGATCGGCCCGGGCGAGTTGGATCGGGCCTCGTGGACCATTACTGGCTACCTGATCGGCTACACGGCCGCCATGCCGATCATGGGGAGCGTCTCTGACCGATTCGGGCATCGTGCGGTGTTCTTGGGAGCGCTGACCATCTTCATGCTTGGCTCGGCGCTGGTTGCGATCAGCCCTGACCTTCACAGGCTGATCGGACGAGACGAACCTGACCTGAACTGGATGATAGGCGCACGCATATTTCAGGCGATCGGCGGGGGTGCAATGATCCCCGTCGCGATCGCTTCGGTTGGTGATGTGCTGCCACGAGCCCGTCATGCGATGGCGTTCGGCATCATCGGCGCCAGCGCGGAGGCAGGAGGCGTTATCGGCCCGTTGTGGGCAGGGTTGATCACGAATGTCAGCTCCTGGGAGTGGGTGTTCTGGATCAACATCCCGCTCGGGCTGGCGGTAATCGGTGCGCTGAAGTTCTCACCTGCTGGCGTGCGAAATCCGACGAGGATTGATCTGATCGGCGGCGCGCTGTTCGTCGCCGTCCTGGCGCTGCTAACGGCGGCGTTGTCCCGTGCGGGCGACACCGATGTCGTGTTTGGTGCCCTGATCGTCGCCGCGACCGCCGCACTGGTAGCCACCGTTTGGTGGCACCGAAAGGCGGACAACCCGATACTGCCTGTACGACTACTCAGAACCATGAAGTTCACTGCGTCCAATTTTGCCCATCTGGCCGTTGGGATCTCCCTGATAACTGCGATGGTCACAGTGCCCCTGATGGCCAACACCGTCCTTGGCCTGTCTCCTCTCGACGGTGGGCTAATGCTCCTGCGTATGACGGTCGCCATACCCTTCGGCGCTATCGCTGGCGGCCTGCTGGTCCAGAAGGTCGGCGCCCGATGGCCCGCTGTCACAGGGTTCGTATTTGCTGCGGTAGGCCTCGCCGCTATGTCTCAATGGGATCTTGATATCGCAGATCCAGCTATGACCCTCCACCTGGCGATCGCCGGGTTCGGATTCGGGTTGTTGATTGCGCCGATACACAGCTCGGCACTGCTTTATGCGAAGGTCGGTGAGCGCGGTACGGCGTCTGCGTTTATCACGGTTTCCCGGATGGTCGGCATGACGATCGGTTTGGCCGCGATTGCGGCGTGGGGCACTGTCAGGTTTGAGAACTTGGCTGGAGACGCCCCGATCACCATTGAGGGCGTTGAGGAAATAACCTCCGCCGGCCTCACCGTTTTCCAGGGCTTCTTCCTGTCGGCCTCTATCGTCGCGCTTCTCGGTGTCGTTCCCGCCTGGTTGATGAGCAGGGTCCGCGCCGATTCCGTCTCTGTGGCATCTGATTGACAGCGCGGTAGAGCCCTGTCGATCTCATATCCAGATTCCTCAATGCGGAGACGATATTGCCACGACGAGAACAGCGAGAGCGTCGGCGCGAACGACGGCAAGCCGCCCGGTCAGCAGCGTCCCCAAACTTCATCCAGAAATATCGCGGTTGGATACTCGGCGGAGCGGTGGGGACGGTCATCGTCGCCCTGGTCGCGTTTGGGGCCGTGAAATCCGTCACGGGTGAACAAGATTTCGGATTCACCGTGTACGGCTCAACAGATACGCTGGGCATCGAGGGCCGAAGCGCGCAATTTGTTTCCGAAATCCTCCACCAGGGCAAGCCCGTCGTGCTGAATTTCTGGGGTGGCTCGTGTCCGCCATGTAGAGCCGAAATGCCCGATTTTCAGGCCGCTTTTAACGAGTTTGGCGAGGACGCCATATTCCTGGGGCTGGACGTGGGGCCGTTCACGGGACTTGGCACGAGATTTGAGGCTGAATCGCTGCTCTGGGAACTGGGCATCACCTACCCGACTGGTTACCCGGATGGCGATCCCACACGTAGCTTCAGGATTGTCGGTCTGCCGCAGACGATCTTTTACGATGCTGACGGGACCCTGGTGGCCCGCGAGGGCTTCTTAAGCGGGACACGAATGAACCGGATCATGACGTCAACCCTGGGACTCACGCCGGCCAGCGACGGTTAATCGTAAGCGCTATGTTTGGCCGTTGCTGTTTCTTTCGTCGGCACGGCGCTCGGAGTCAATTCGCTCAAGCTCGTACTCTTCGTAATCGACGAACTTCATAGCGTCGGCAATCGCACGGTGCCCGGCTTTTTCTCTGATCAGGCGATGGATTTCCTGACACACCCTCCGATAGTCCGGGTGTCCAGCCCGTGCGGTACGTAACTCAAGCAGGTGGAACGCCTCTCGGGCGTTCATCTGCATTACAAACCGAATTCGGTATCCGAACGGAACCGCGTACTGAGCGACATCAGCTCCAAACTGGTCCATAAGGTTGGCGTTCAGGCCAGCGGCGCGTTCCATGGCGGAGTCCCATTCCGGCACGCGACCGACTTCGGCCAGTACACCCGGTGTGGTGTAGCCGTGTTTTATGCCGAGTCGTTGCCAGTCGAGGGTCAGCATTCGGTGACGTTGCAAGTCCCGAAAACTCCCGAAATCGCACGTGATATCGAACCTGTAGTCGACCCGTTCCATACCCCTTCCTGGTTTATGTCT
>Ga0209554_1001373_pt1 | contig 18455 bp, 13 predicted proteins | sample MarorgKNORR_S2LV_5_FD_188221 | JGI IMG/M metagenome (GOLD analysis project Ga0209554, IMG submission 188221) | Marine microbial communities from the Southern Atlantic Ocean, analyzing organic carbon cycling - Bottom_A/KNORR_S2/LV (SPAdes) (version 2) | ecosystem: Environmental > Aquatic > Marine...
TGGTACTTCTTATACAAATCATGATTTAGAAATGATCCCAATTTATCTTTTTTATTCAATGTTTGGTTTCCAAAGAATTGGAGATTTTGCTTGGGCAGCCGGAGATGCACAAACAAGGGGTTTTTTGATAGGAGCTACAGCTGGTAGGACTACTCTTGCAGGAGAGGGACTTCAACATGGTGATGGACATAGTCATATCCTATCTTCAGTTATTCCAAATTGTAAATCATACGATCCTACATTTGGATATGAGTTAGCAACAATTTTTAGAGAAGGACTAAGAAGAATGCATGATAAACAGGAAAACATCTTTTACTATATAACAACAATGAACGAGAATTATACTCATCCTAAAATGCCAAAAGATAAATCTGTTGAAAATGGAATATTAAAAGGAATGTATTTATTTAACGAGCATAACAAATATAAAAAAACTAAAATTCAACTACTTGGGTCAGGAACTATTTTAAGGGAAATAATTAAAGCAGCTGAAATTCTTCAAAATGAATATCATATTGATAGTAATTTATGGAGCGTTACAAGTTACAATGAACTAAGAAAAGAAGCTATAGAAGTAGAAAGATATAATCTTTTGAATCCAGAAAAGAAACCAAAAAAGACATATATTGAAGAATGCCTATCATCAACAGAAGGTCCTATTGTTGCAGCATCAGATTATATTCGTTTAAATTCAGATCAGATAAGGCCTTTTACAACTAAAAGTTTTTATTCTTTAGGTACAGATGGATATGGAAGAAGTGATACAAGAAAAAATTTGAGAAAGTTTTTTGAAATAGATAAAGAACATATTGTAGCATATTCTTTAAGTGTGTTGGCAAAAGAACAATTGATTCCCTCAAAATATGCAAAAGAAGCTATAAAAAAATATAAAATTGATACTGCAAAACCAATTCCTACAAAACTATAATAAATGACTGAAGATAAAAAAATATTTGCAACTCCAAAAATTAGAAAGTTTGCTAGAGAGTTAGGTGCTAATGTAAGTCAAATTAAAGGAACAGAAAGAAAAGGTAGAATAACAGAAGCAGATGTAAAAAAGTTTATTAACAATCAATTAAATGAATCAAAAAATATTAATGAAAATAATCAACCATTAAGCAAAATTAAAAATGAATATAATCATTCAGATTTTGGTGCAACAGAAATTAAAGATATTCCAAGGGTAAAAAAAATTGCAGTTCCTCACTTAGTAAATTCATGGAAAAATATTCCGCATGTAACTCACCATGATGAAGCAGACATAACAGAGATGGAAGAATTTAGAAACTCTTTAAGAGATACATTTACAGGCGAAAGAAGAAAAATTACTCCTCTTGCTTTTATCATAAAAGCATTAGTTTCGACTTTAAAAAAATTTCCTACCTTTAATTCATCAATAGAAGATATTGATAAAGGAAAAATGACAATCAAAAAATATTATCATATAGGGATTGCAGTTGACACGTCACATGGACTAATGGTTCCAAAATTAAGAAATGTAAATAATAAAAATATTGACCTTATTAGCAAAGAATTAAAAACAACTAGTGAAAAATGTCGTAATTTGAAAATAGATAAAAAAGAATTTTTTGGAGGGTCTATGACAATAACTAATTTAGGTGGTATAGGAGGTTCATTTTTTACTCCAATTATTAATTATCCAGAAGTAGCGATTTTAGGTATTGGAAGATCTTCAAAAAAAAATATTTATTATGAAAGTAAATATCAAACTAGAATGATGCTACCTTTATCGTTGTCTTACGACCATAGAATCATTGATGGAGCAGAAGCAGCAAGATTTTGTAATGGATTAAAAGAAAATCTTGGCAAAGATTTTGCTTATAAATTAGCTGTGTAGATTAATTTAATGAAAAAAGTAATATCCTTTTTTTGTTTAACTGCTTGTGCCTTAATCTGGGGAACCACCTTTATTGCTCAAGATACAGGAATGGATAATATTGGCCCATTCACCTTTAATTCTGTTAGATTTTTTGTAGGCTTCTTAGCCGTTTCACCTTTTGTTTTTTTATTTGAAAAACAAAAAATAACAGATCAGATTAAAAGCAACAGAAATCAATTTATTAAACTTATGTTACCTGTTGGTGTATTTTTATTTTTAGGATGTATATTCCAACAAGTTTCATTACTTTATACAGATGTAGCAAATTCTGCTTTTTTTACAATTTTTTACGTGCCAATGGTTCCGATTATTATATATTTTTTATTTTCGGAAAAACTACATTGGTCTATATGGCCCTCCGTGCTAGCTTGCGTCACTGGTGGTTATTTTCTAAGTGACCTTAGTAATTCCTCAACTCGATTTGGTGATGCATTAGTATTAATTGGTGCTTTATTTTGGGCATTACATATTATTTATGTAGGTAAAATAATAAAACAATTTGATCTTCCTTTTTTTATTGCATTAATACAAAATCTAATAGTAGCTACTTTATCTTTTATACTAGTACTGTTGTTTGAAGAAATTAATTTTTCTAAAATTAAATTAGAAACGATAGAAATTTTATATGCAGGAGTTTTATCAGGGGGAGCGGCATTTGCTTTACAAATTTTTGGACAGAGAAATATTTTAGCTGCCCCAGCCGCAATTGTTATGTCTTTAGAGGGTGCTATTGCAGCTATTGCTGCTTGGATAATTTTAAATCAAATTTTAGGCTTATATAACATCATTGGCTGTACTTTAATTTTATTTGGAGTTTTGTTTTCTCAACTTTTACCTATTTATGAATCTAAAACTAAAAATATATAATATAAAATAGAACTGTTGCTAAGAATATTCTATACATAACAAACACATTTAAAGAAAACTTCTTTAAAAATTTAAGAAAAAATTTTATTGTTATTAATGAAAATAAAAAAGACAAAAAAATTCCAATTAATACTAAAAAATTAAACTCAATGTTTTCTTTAAATAAATCTTTTATTCCCAATGCGCTTGCACCCATTAAAGCAGGTATAGATAAATAAAAAGAAATTTTTGTCGAGTCAATTCTATCAAATCCTAGTATTCTTCCTGCAGTTATTGTTATTCCTGCTCTGCTTACTCCAGGTATTAAAGATAAGACTTGAAAGAAACCAATTATTAAAACTGATTTAATAGTAAAATCAGAATCTATTTTTTTTAGGAATTTGTTTTTGTCAGCTATATAAAGCAATATTCCAAAAAATAAAGTAGCCCATGCAATAACTTTAATATTTCTAAGTTGAAAGATTATATCTGTTGAGTATAACAAATAACCAAAAAGCATTAAAGGTATTGTCCCAATTGCAATTTTGTAAAATAAATTTTTATTTTTATTTAAATCAAAAATATCTTCTTTAAAATAAAATAATATTGCTAACAAAGATCCTAAATGCAAACTAATATCAATTAGCAAAGATTGATTTTTAAATTCGTAAATATTTGAAGCAATAATTAGGTGAGCGGCTGAGCTGATTGGCAGAAATTCAGAAACACCTTGAATAATTGAAAGTAAAAAAATTTCAAACAAATCTGAGATCATTAAGATTATTTACAAATAACTTAGAATTGTGTCCAATTCTTAATATATTAAGTGCATAACAGGTATGCGTATATGTCAAAAAGTAGCAAAAATACTGAAAAATTACAAAATAAGGTCAATAAATATGACCTAGTTATTGTTTATTTGGCTTGAATCATATTGTAAGTTTCCATCACAATGTCTGAAAAAATGCTGAAATTTACGAATATAGGTCAACAGAACCCACCTAAAAGGGAAGCCTTAACTAGAAGAGATGATTTTAATGAAATTTATAGCGAATATATTCATGAAAAAGCAGCGGAGCAATCAAGCAGATGTTCTCAGTGTGGAGTCCCTTTTTGTCAAATTCATTGTCCTTTAAGCAATAATATTCCTGATTGGTTGAAACTAACCGCAGAAGGAAGGTTAGAAGAAGCTTATGAATTAGCTCAAAGCACGAATAATATGCCAGAAGTATGTGGAAGAATTTGTCCTCAAGATAAATTATGTGAAGGAAATTGTGTCATAGAACAGTCTGGCCATGGAACTGTAACAATAGGTTCTGTAGAAAAATACATTACAGAAAATGCTTGGAACAAAGGATGGATCAAACCAATTAAAGTTAAAAACGAAAAAAAACAAAGTGTTGGAATAATAGGAGCAGGCCCCGCAGGGTTAGCTTGCGCAGAACAACTAAGAAAACAAGGTTATCAAGTCACAATATATGATCGGTACGACAGGTCTGGTGGATTATTAATTTATGGAATCCCAAATTTTAAACTTGAAAAGTATGTTGTGGAAAGAAGAACAAAAATACTAGAAGAAAGTGGAATAAAGTTTGTTCAAAATTTTGAAGCTGGTAAGGACTCATCATTAGATCAATTAAGAGAAAAACATGACGCAATACTAATTGCAAGTGGAGTTTATAAACCAAGGGAAATAGAAATATCAGGAAGCAACTTAGAAAATATTTTTCCTGCAATGGATTTTTTAACTGCCTCAAATAGAAAAGGATTAGGAGACAAGGTAGAATTATTTGATAAAGGAATATTAAATAGTGAAAAAAAAGATGTAGTGGTTATTGGTGGGGGTGATACAGCAATGGATTGTGTTAGAACATCTGTTAGACAAAACGCAAAATCTGTTAAATGTCTTTATAGAAGAGATAGAGAAAATATGCCTGGCTCTGCAAGAGAAATTGCGAATGCTGAAGAAGAAGGAGTTGAGTTTATTTGGTTATCAAGTCCAAAAGAATTTTTAGGTACAAATAAAATTGAGAGATTAATTGTTAATAAAATCAAACTTGGCGATCCTGACGAAAGCGGAAGAAAAAAGCCAGAAATTCAAAAAGATTCTGAATTTAATTTAAAAGCAGATATGATCATTAAAGCTTTAGGTTTTGATCCAGAAAACTTACCAAAATTGTTTAGATCTGAAGATTTACAAGTTACAAAATGGGGAACATTAAAAACTGATTTTGATACTATGGAAACAAATTTACAAGGAGTATTTGCAGCTGGAGATATTATAAGAGGAGCATCATTAGTAGTCTGGGCTATTAGAGATGGTAGAGAAGCTTCAATTTCAATTGAAAGATATTTGAAAAAAAAATCATTACAAAAAACTAAAGCTGCTTAGAATAATATGAAACTTTATAAAAAAAATTTAAAAAAATTAATTAATAGCAAAGTTTACGATCCTAATATGGAGCACGATGCATGTGGCGTTGGTCTCGTAGTTTCTACGGAAGGAAAGAAATCGAGAAAAATTGTTGAGTATGGCATTGAAGCATTAAAAGCCGTTTGGCATCGTGGAGCAGTAGATGCTGATGGCAAAACAGGAGATGGCGCTGGAATTCATGTAGAAATTTCAAGGGATTTTTTTAAAGAAAAAATTGAGAATTATGGTCGCCAATACGACGGTGGAGAGATTTGTGTTGGAATGATTTTTTTGCCCCGCAACGATTATAATTCTCAAGAAAAATGTAAAACATTGATTGAAACAGAGCTTTTAAGCAATAATTACTATATTTATAGATGGAGACAGGTTCAAATTAATACTAGCGTTCTTGGTGTTAAAGCAGAACTAACAAGACCAGAAATTGTTCAAGTTATTTTTAAATCAAATGACAGGAGCCTTAAAGATAAAGAACTTGAGAGACAGCTTTACATAATTAGAAGAACAATAGAAAAAAAAGCTTTAAATTCTCAATTAAAAGATTTTTATATATGCTCGTTTAGTTCAAAATCGATAATTTATAAAGGCATGTTTCTTGCCGAAACCTTGTCTGATTTTTACCCCGATTTACAAGACAAAAGATTTATTTCTAGATTCGCAATTTTTCATCAAAGATATTCCACCAATACTTTTCCTAGCTGGGATCTTGCACAGCCGTTTAGGGCTTTAGCACATAATGGAGAAATAAATACATTAAAAGGCAATATTAACTGGATGAAAGTTCATGAAGAAAAAATGAGTAGTGAAGTGTTTAAAGAAATGGAGAATCTTAAACCAGTAATAAATTCAGGTAACTCAGATTCTGCTGCGCTAGATAACGTTTTTGAATTGTTAAATCGAGCTGGACAACCTGCGCCTCTGGCAAAATTAATGTTAATTCCAGATGCTTGGTCAAAAAAAAGCAAAACATTACCAAGAAATCAACAGCTACTATTTAATTTTTTAAATAGCACTATCGAACCTTGGGATGGACCCGCGGCTATTGCGGCAACAGATAATGAGTGGGCTATTGTTGCAAACGATAGAAACGGATTGAGACCATTAAGATATATTGTTACCAAAGATAAACTTCTATTTGCTGGATCTGAAACTGGAATGGTATCTTTAGAAGAAAATAAAATTATACACAAAGGTAGATTAGGACCAGGACAGATAATAGGTATAAAATTAGATAAAGGAAGGGTCTATCATAATGCTGAAATTAAGAATTACTTTGCAAAAAAATACAAGCATTTCAATAATCAAATTATTGATCTTGATAAAAAGTTTTATGTTAAAAATGAAAAACAATTTTTCTTTGGAGAGGAATTAAGAAAAAGACAATATGTTTTTGGACTGAGTATTGAAGATTTAGAATTAATTTTACATCCAATGGTAGAGGATTCCAAAGAAGCCACGGGATCCATGGGAGATGATTCTCCTATAGCCGTTTTATCTGATAGATATAGACCACTTAACCATTATTTCAGGCAGAATTTTAGTCAAGTCACTAATCCACCAATCGACTCTTTGAGAGAGAATAAAGTTATGAGTTTAAAAACTAGATTTGGAAATATGGGAAATATTTTAGATTTTAATAATTTAACTAAAGAAAATATTTATGTTTTGGACAGTCCAATATTATCAAATTCACAATTTTTAAAATTTAAAGAATATTTTAAGAAAAGTTTTACTATTATTGATTGTACATTTGAAAAAGTATCTACGTTAAAAAAAGGTTTAGATAACATTATTCATCTATCAGAGATGGCTACTAGAGAAGGTATAAAACAAATAATTTTAACCGATAAAAATTTAAATGAAAATAATATACCTATTCCAATGCTTTTAGCTGTTGGAGCAATAAATTCTTACTTAATTAAAATGAGATTAAGAGGTTATGTTTCCCTTAATATTCAAACTGGAGAAGCATTAGATACTCATTCCTATGCTACTTTATTAGGAGCCGGAGCTACAACAATAAATCCATATTTGGCTTTAGATACAATACATCAAAGATATGAAAAGAAATTATTCGGTAAATTAACCATAGATGAATGTGTTAAGCGTTACATTGAAGCAGTAAATAATGGTCTTTTAAAAATTATGTCTAAGATGGGTATTTCAGTATTAAGCTCATATAGAGGAGGAGGTAATTTTGAAACTGTAGGATTAAGTAGAGCAATAGTATCTGAATTTTTTCCAGGAATTACATCTAAAATCTCTGGAATTGGTGTAATTGGAATTGAAAAAAAAATCAGGGAAATTCATGAACAAGCATTTAAAGAAAACATAAGCGTTTTACCAATTGGAGGCATTTATAAATATAGAAAAAATGGTGAAACACACCAGTATCAAGGAAATTTAATTCATATGTTACAACATGCTGTTACAAATAAGTCATATGAAACTTACAAAAAATACGCAAAATCAATTTATGATTTACCACCAATTAATCTTAGAGATTTAATAGGTTTTAAAAAGAATTATAAAAATAAGCCAATAGATATTTCGCAAGTCGAAGATAAAACAGAAATATTAAAAAGATTTGGAAGCGGAAGCATGTCACATGGAGCGTTATCACAAGAGGCACATGAGACTCTTGCAATTGGCATGAATAGGATTAAGGGAGCTTCCTGTAGTGGAGAGGGAGGAGAAGATTCAAAAAGGTTCAAAGTTTTAGAAAATGGAGATAACTCTAACTCTAGGGTAAAACAGATAGCCTCGGCTAGATTTGGTGTCACAATTGATTATTTAAACCATTGTAATGAAATAGAAATAAAAATAGCACAAGGTGCAAAACCAGGAGAAGGAGGACAGCTACCAGGTTTTAAAGTTACGAAAGATATAGCAAAATTAAGACATTCAACTCCTGGAGTTACGCTTATTTCACCTCCACCCCATCATGATATTTATTCAATAGAGGATCTTGCACAATTAATTTATGATTTAAAACAAGTTAATCCAAATGCTCGAGTTGGAGTAAAATTAGTTGCATCAAGTGGTGTTGGAACAATTGCTGCAGGTGTTGCAAAAGCTAAAGCTGACATTATTTTAATTTCCGGTCATTCTGGAGGTACAGGAGCAAGTCCTCAAACAAGCATAAAATATGTAGGTATACCTTGGGAGATGGGACTTACAGAAACTAATCAAATACTTACATTAAATAATTTAAGACATCATGTAACTCTGAGAACAGACGGTGGAATAAAAACAGGAAGAGATATTGTAGTCGCAGCAATGATGGGAGCAGAAGAATTTGGAATCGGAACTACATCACTTGTAGCAATGGGTTGTATATTGGTAAGACAATGTCATTCAAACACATGTCCAGTAGGAGTATGTACTCAAGATGAAAAACTCAGAGAAAAATTTACAGGTACCCCAGAAAAAGTAGTTAACCTATTTACTTTTATTGCCGAAGAAGTCAGAGAGATTTTAGCAAGTTTAGGTTTTAAATCGTTAAATGAAATTATTGGTAGAACTGATTTATTAAGACAGGTAAGTAAAGGATCAGAAAGTCTTGACGATCTAGATTTAAATCCATTATTTGTTCAAACTGATCCCGGTGAAAATAAAAGATATTGCGAAAAAAAAATTATTAATAAAGTACCCGATACTTTGGATGAGCAAATTTATAAAGATGTAAAAGAAAAATTTAATAATGAAGAGAAAATATATCAATCATATGATGTAAAAAACATTCATAGAGCGGTTGGCACTAGACTTTCACATTATATTTATAAGGAATTTAATAAAAAAAAACTACCAGAGGATTTTATTTCTGTTGATCTTTTTGGTTCTGCTGGTCAATCATTTGGTGCATTTGGAATTGAAGGATTAAAATTAAGATTATTTGGAGATGCAAATGATTATGTTGGTAAAGGATTATCAGGCGCTAAATTAGTAATTCGTCCCCCAAAGGAAAGTAATTTAAAAAGTGACGAAAATACAATTATAGGCAATACAGTGTTATATGGAGCTACTTCAGGAAAATTATTTGCATCCGGCCAAGCGGGAGAAAGATTTGCAGTTAGAAATTCAGGTGCAATTTCAGTGATTGAAGGATGTGATACTAATGGATGTGAGTATATGACTAGAGGTACTGTTGTTATTCTTGGTAAAGTTGGAGATAATTTTGCAGCAGGAATGACTGGAGGTATGGCATTTATTTATGATTTGAATGATCAGTTTGAAAAAAGAGTAAATCCAGAAACTGTTGTTTGGCAAAAACCAGAGACACAATATTGGATTAATTATCTTAAAAATTTAATAGAAGAACATTATAAAGAGACAAATTCAAACCTATCTAAAAAGATAATAGATAATTTTGATAATGAAATTAATAATTTTTTTCAAGTTTGTCCAAAAGAAATGATAAACAAACTAGAAAATCCCATAACAGATAAAATTAATATTCAAAAAGTAAGCTAATTTAAAGTGAAAAAGATTAATATTTTTTGTTTTGGATTTGGGAAAGTTGCTAAATATTTTATTAAAAATATAAGTAAAAAATATGAGATAAATCTTGCTGCTACTTCTAGAGAAGAAACTCAAAAAAAAAAAATATTTGGAATTAAGTATGACTGTTTTAAATTTATTAATGATGAATTTGATAACAAATTATTAAATCAAATTAAAAAATATGATCACATTTTAATTTCTATTCCACCAAATGATGGAATTGATATAGTTCTTAAAAATTTTCAAAAATTATTAACTGCATCGGAAATAAATTGGATTACATATTTATCAGCAACAAACGTATATGGAGATCATCAGGGAAGATGGGTAGATGAATCAAGTGAATTAAATCCATCAACGAAGGCTGGTAAGTCTAGACTGAATGCTGAAAAAAAATGGATAGAATTTTGTAACAATGAGAAAATACCTCTTCGTATCTTTAGATTATCAGGGATATATTCTCAAGAAAACAATATTTTAAAAAGAATAAAATCTGGCTTACAAAAAATTGTAAATAAACCTAATCATTTTTTTTCTAGGATTCACATTGAAGATATTGCAAATATTTTAGAAATTACTTTAAACAAAAAAGTAATTAAATCAGGTGAAATATGTAATTTGTCAGATGATTATCCTTGCTCAAACATTGAGATTGTAAATTATGCATATAATTTAATGAAAATGTCAAAACCTAAAATGATCGAAACTAATGAAATTGAAAGTGAAATGCTTAGAGATTTTTATAAAGATTCAAAAAAAGTTAGTAATAAAAAAATTAAAGAGACGCTTTCTTATAAATTAAAATTTCCAACTTATAAAGAAGGATTAAATGAAATTTACGATCATTTTGTCTAACTCTTTGCAAACTTTGTTTAAATTGTTTTTTTTTGACAAACTGTGATCCCCATTTTTTATAATAAATAATTTTTTTTTAGCATTTGAAAAAATATTCAACACTTTTCTAGAAAAGTTTGTAGGAACCACATCATCTTTTGCTCCATGGAACATAGTGACAGGTATCTTAATTTTTAACTTCATTTTTAAAACTTTATTTTTTTTCCCATCCATAAAAAGTTGTTTAGTTAGTGGATAGGTATAGTCACCATGCTTCATATGATAAATTTTTTTTTCATTAATAATTTTTTTTATTTTTTTAGTGAATTTATTCCACATTAATCTTTCTAAGAATTCAGGAGCAGAACCTATTCCAATAAAACCTTTAATCTGTTTGCTAAAAATTTTGATTAAATTTAGAGCAATCCAAGCGCCCATGCTTGATCCAATTATAATGAAATTTTTTTCTTTAAATTTATTTTTAATTAACTTTTTAGCATCATTTGTCCATTTAGATAAATTTCCGTTTGTAAATTTTCCGTATGATTTTCCATGTCCTGAGTATTCAAATGTCAAAAAATTAACTTTTTTTTTGTAACAATATTTTGCAAATTTTGTTGGTTTTTTACCTTCAATATCTGACATAAATCCATGTAAAAAAATTACACATAAATTGGATGCTGATTTAGTAGATAAAAATCTAATTTTTTTAGTTTTTGAAATATTGAAATATTTAAATCGTTTATATGACATTCGAGTTAATATATAAGATAAATTTGATGAGTTCTAAAATAAAAGTTTTGCAAGTTATACCAAGATTAGGATATGGAGGAGCCGAAACAGGATGTTATGATTTAGCTCATTATCTTTCTGAAAATAACTGCGTCTCTTTCATTGTAACCAGTGGAGGAGAGTTAATTAAATACGTAAATAAAAAAAAGGTAAGGTTAATTAGACTTCCAGTACATAGCAAAAATCCGATATTAATGTTATTTAACTCTTTAGCTCTAATAGCAATAATTCTATTTTTTAATATATCTATTGTACATGCAAGAAGTAGGGCGCCAGCATGGTCTTGTTTGCTAGCAACAAAAATTACGAGAAGAAAATTTGTTACAACTTTTCATGGAACTTATAATTTTAACAATTCTTTAAAAAAATATTACAATTCGGTTATGTTAAAATCAAATTTAATTGTTGCTGGTTCAAATTTTATTTTTTCTCATATTAATGAAAATTATTCTAACTATTTGAATTTAAATAAAAAATTTTTAGTTATTTTTAGGGGTATTAATACCGAATATTTTAACCCTAATAAAATTCTCGAATCTGATGAAAAAAAACTTCTATCTCAATGGAAAATAGTAAAAAATAAACCGCTAATTCTCCTTCCAGGAAGGTTAACTTCTTGGAAAGGACAAGAAATATTTATTGAAGCGCTTTATCTTACAAACAAAGAAATGCCCGAAAAAAATTTTACTGCGGTTATATTGGGTTCAGATCAAGGAAGAAAGGTTTATAAAAAAAAATTAATAAGATTAGTTGAACAATATAGGTTACAAAACCATATTCGTTTTATTGATAAATGTGAGTTAATGCCATTAGCATATAAAGTTTCTGATATAGTTGTCTCATCTTCAATAGAGCCAGAAGCATTTGGTCGTGTACCAGTTGAAGCTCAAGCAATGGAAAAACCAATAATAGCAAGCAATATTGGCGGCTCAACAGAAACAATAGTTGATGATAAAACTGGTTTTTTATTTGAATCAGGGAAATCAGAAGCTTTATGCAAAAAATTAATTCACGTTCTTAATTTAGATGAAAGCACATTGAAATTCATTGGAATTGAAGGTAGAAAAAATGTAGTAAAAAAATTTAACATTGAAAAAATGTGTTTTTCTACATACTCAGAATATAAAAAGATAATTAAATAAATGCCAACAGTACAATTACCTGATGGAAAAGATCTAGTTTTTGATAAGAAAGTAAATGGTTTTGAAATTTCAGAGAAAATTAGTAAATCACTTTCAAAACAAGCTCTTGTTATGTCTGTTAATGGACAGCTGAAAGATTTGAGTGAAACAATTGAAAATGATTGTAGTGTTAAAATATTTACTAATAAAGATAAAGAAGGCTTGGAAACTATAAGACACGATACCGCGCACATTCTTGCAATGGCAGTTCAAGAGTTATTCCCAGGAACTCAAGTTACCATTGGACCGGTAATAGAAGATGGTTTTTATTATGATTTTTCAAGAAAAGAGCCTTTTACAGAGGATGACTTGAATAAAATTGAAATTTGCATGAAAGAAATTGTTGATAGAAATGAAATAACTAAAAAAGAAGTTTGGGACAGAGGTAAAGCCATTTCTCATTTCAAAGATAAAGGAGAAACTTACAAAGCGGAAATTATTGAAGATATTCCTAAAGAAGAAAAAGTTTCAATATATTTTCATGGTAAATGGAATGACTTATGTAGAGGACCACATTTGCCTTCAACTGGGAAAGTTGGGAAATTTTTCAAATTAACGAAAGTTTCCGGAGCTTATTGGCGAGGTGATTCAAACAACGAAATGCTCCAAAGAATTTATGGAACAAGCTGGTCTACAAAAAAAGATTTAGACAACCATTTAAAAAGAATAGAAGAAGCTGAAAAAAGAGATCACCGTAAACTTGGCAAAGAAATGAATCTTTTTCATTTTAGGGAAGAGAGTCCAGGATCAGTATTTTGGCATGAAAAAGGGTGGATTTTATTTCAAAAACTTGTTGATTATATGAGAGCCAAACAAAAAAAAGCTGGTTACAAGGAAATTAATACACCCGAAATATTAGATCGATCGTTATGGGAAAAGTCAGGCCACTGGGAAAAATTTGGAGAACATATGTATACTTCTACAACACCTGATGAAAAAATATTTGTAATTAAACCAATGAATTGCCCAGGGTGCTTGGAGGTTTTTAATCAAGGTTTAAAAAGTTACAGAGATTTACCTTTAAAGATGTCTGAATTTGGTAAAGTGCATAGATATGAGCCTTCTGGAGCTTTACATGGTTTGTTAAGAGTTAGAGCATTTACTCAAGATGACGCTCATATTTTTTGTACCGAAGATCAAATTACTAATGAATGTTTAAGTGTAACAAATTTGATATTAGAAATTTATAAAGATCTTGGCTTTACAAATGTTCTACTACAATTTTCTGACAGACCACAAAAAAGAGTGGGGGATGATAAAATTTGGGATAAAGCGGAAACTGCATTATTAAAAGCAATAAAACAATCAAAACTAAAATATGAAATTAATAAAGGCGAAGGAGCGTTTTATGGACCAAAAATTGATTTTGTACTTAGGGATAGTATTGGACGTGATTGGCAATGTGGAACTTTGCAAGTTGATTTAAATTTGCCGGGGAGACTAGGCGCGACATTTGTAGACAAAGATGGTTCAAAAAAAACTCCAGTTATGCTTCATAGGGCTTTATTTGGATCCTTAGAAAGATTTATTGGAATTTTAATTGAAAATTATGCCGGCAAATTACCATTTTGGATTACACCTCTACAGGCCATGATTATACCAATCTCGGATGAATTTAATTATTATGCAAGGCAAGTTTACAAGAAAGTAAATAAAATTGGAATTAATTGTGAAACGGATTTAAAAGATCATAACTTAAATTACAAAATTAGAGAACATTTGATGTCAAAAATTCCTTTATTGCTCATTTGTGGAAAAAAAGAAGTTGACTCTAACAGTATAACTATTAGAAAATTGGATTCTAAAAAACAAGAGACTATGGAATTAAATACTTTTCTAAAAAAATTTTCTGCCTTGAATAAAGCACCTTCATTTTAAGTGGCAGCATTTAAACAAAATTATTTTCAAAGAAAAACAAAGCCAAGAGGACCTAGGGCTAATCATAGAATTAATTCACAAGAGGTACAGGTTATTGCAAGCTCAGGTGAAAATTTAGGAATTATGAGTACCAGTAAAGCAATTTCAATTGCAAAGGAAGAAGGTTTGGATTTAATAGAAATAGCACCAAATGCTAATCCACCAGTTTGTAAAATAATTGATATGGGCAAGTTCAAATATGAAGCGCAAAAGAAAGCTAACAAGGCCAAAAAAAGACAAAAGAAAATTGAGTTAAAAGAAATTAAGTTAAGACCAGTTACCGAAGTTCACGATTATAATTTTAAATTAAAAAATGCACAAAAATTTCTTTCAAAAGGAGATAAAGTAAAATTTACAATTCGGTTTAAAGGCAGAGAATTAATGCATTCAAATCTTGGAAATGATTTAATGAATCGAATTCAAGAAGATATTAAGTCAGTTGGGAAAGTAGAAATGAGTCCAAAGCTTGATGGCAAACAAATGATAATGGTAATCCAGCCTTTATAACCATAATAGTAGTTGTAAATCTGATTCATTATTTGTATAAACTCATCGAATTATGCCAAAATTAAAAACTAAAAGTTCAGCAAAAAAAAGATTTAAAATTACTGCGCGGGGTAAAGTAATTATGTCTCAAGCGGGAAAAAGACATGGCATGATTAAAAGAACTAACAAACAAATTAGAAATAAAAGAGGCACAGCAGTTATGTCAAAGCAAGATGGAAAAATTGTTAAATCATATATGCCTTACAGTTTAAGAGGATAAAATGGCAAGAGTAAAAAGGGGCGTAACAAGCCACGCTAAACATAAAAAAGTTCTAAAAGCTGTAAAAGGCCAGTGGGGAAGAAGAAAAAATACAATTAGAGTAGCCAGACAAGCAATGGAAAAAGCAATGCAATATGCTTATAGAGATCGCAGAGTAAAAAAAAGAGAATTTAGATCTTTGTGGATACAAAGAATTAATGCTGGTGTTAGAGCAGAAGGATTAACATATTCAAAATTTATTAATGGCTTAAATAAATCAGGCATAAAACTTGACAGAAAAGTATTGGCAGAAATAGCTTTCGACAACCCTGAGGCCTTTAAAACTATAGTTAAAAAAGCCCAGTCTGCACTAAATTAATCTTCGCTATTGTTATTATTTTGGTTAAGAAATAATCTGTAAATATGTCAGAGATTAAAAAAATAAAAGAAGAATATTTTTTAAAATTAAATGAAGTTTTGGATCAAAATAAACTCAATGAAATTAAAACAGAGTTGTTTGGAAAAAACGGAATTATATCAACTAAATTTAAAAAATTAGGGTCAATAGCCGAAGATAGAAGAAAAGAATTTGCTTCAGAATTGAATTATTTAAAAAATGAACTAGAAGAGTTAATTTCAAAAAAAAATGAAAATATTCAAAATCAGGAAATAAACAAAAAACTTGAAAATGAAAAGATAGATGTAACTTTACCAGGAAGAGCTTATTTTGCTGGAAAAATTCATCCTGTTTCACAAGTAATTGATGAAGTTACTTCTATATTTTCCGAAATTGGTTTTTCCGTTGAAGAAGGACCAGATGTAGAGAGTGAATATTATAATTTTTCTGCACTTAATACTCCGGAAAATCATCCTGCAAGAGATATGCATGATACTTTTTATCTTGATCGTTCTAAAGATTTACTTTTACGAACACATACATCGCCAGTTCAAATTAGAACAATGCTGAAAAGCAAACCACCATTCAAAATAATTGCTCCTGGAAAAACTTATAGACATGACAGTGATCAAACACACTCACCCATGTTTCATCAATTGGAAGGTCTACATATAGACAAAAATGTTAACATGGGCCATCTTAAAGGCTGCTTATATTATTTTGTTAAAAAGTTTTTTGAAGTTGAAAAAGTAAAAATAAGGTTTAGACCTAGCCATTTTCCTTTTACTGAACCATCAGCAGAAGTAGATATTGGATATAAAATTCAAGATGGAAAAATTAAGATTGGTGAAGGTAATAAATGGTTAGAAATTCTTGGTTGTGGAATGGTACATCCCAACGTTCTAAAAAACGTAAAAGTAAATCCAAAACAATATCAAGGCTACGCTTTTGGTGTAGGAATTGATCGATTGGCTATGTTGAAATATGGAATAAACGACCTCAGATCTTTTTTTGAAAGTGATATTAGATGGTTAGAATTTTATGGATTTGATCCATTAGATGTTCCAACAAATTATAGAGGTTTAAGTAGATGATAACTTCTTTATCATGGTTAAAAAATCATCTAGCTACTAAAGCAAACATAAATCAAGTAGCGGAACGGTTGACGGAAATTGGGCTAGAGGTAGAAAATATAAAATCATCAAATGATAATTTAGATAATTTTATTGTTTGTAAAATTGTAAAATCTCAAAAACATCCTAATGCAGATAAACTAAAGCTTTGTGACGTTGATATAGGTTCTGGAAATTTAGTCAAAGTTGTTTGTGGAGCTCAAAATGCTAGAAATGGATTATTTTCTGTTTACGCTCCTCCTGGATCGATTATTCCAAAAAATAATATGAAATTAAAAGCAGCAAAAATAAGAGGTATAGAATCACATGGAATGCTATGTTCGGGCTACGAACTTAATCAATCATCAGACAAAGAAGGTATTATTGAAATAAACAATAAAGAAAAAAATATTGGTGATAAATATTTTAAAAATGTTGATGAAAAAACTCTGGATATTGCTATTACCCCTAATAGATCAGATTGTTTAGGAGTTAGAGGCATTGCCAGAGATTTGGCATCCTCTGGTTTAGGGCAGTTAAAAAAACAACCTCCAATTAAAATAAATCAAAAATTTAAAAACCCAATTAAAGTTTCAATAAAAAAAGAAAAAGGTCAGGGCTGTGGTATTTTTGGAAGCGTATATATTAAAAATGTTCAAAATAAAGAAAGTCCAGATTGGCTTAAAAAAAGAATTATATCTTTAGGTTTAAAACCTATTTCAGCAATTGTAGATGCTACCAATTATGTAATGTTTGATTTAAACCGACCTTTACATGCTTATGATGCTGATAAGATTGATCAAGAAATTATTGTTAGAAACTCAAAAAAAGGCGAATCTTTTGAAGCTTTAGACAATAAAAAATATACGCTTCAAAATAATATGTGTGCAATAAGTGACAAATCGGGTGTTTTAGGTCTTGGAGGAATTATTGGAGGAACTAGATCTGGTACAGAATTTTCTACTAAAAATATTTTATTAGAATCTGCGTATTTTTTTCCACCATCAATTAGAAAAACTTCTAAAACATTAAACATTGATACTGATGCAAAATATAGGTTTGAAAGAGGTATAGATGCTGATTCTATAAAATTAGGTTTAGAACTTGGAATGGCATTGATACAGGAGATCTGTGGTGGCGAGGCAAGCAAGTTTTCAATTGTAGGAAAGATAAAGGATGAAAGAAAAATAATTGATTTAGAAACGGAAAAGTTTTCAAAAGTTATTGGATTTTCAATTACAAGTACGGAAATTAAAAAAATTTTATTCTCATTAGGATGTTCTTTAAGAATGAGTGGAAAAAAAATGAAGGTTTTGCCACCTACTTGGAGACCAGATATTAAGGAAGATATAGATCTTATAGAAGAGTTATCAAGAATTAAGGGTTACGACAAAATACCTTTAATAAATCCTGAGAAAGAAAATATTAAAGATACCTTAAATAATAAACAAAAACTTTTTCGTTTTGCTCAAAGATCCGTAGCATCAAAAGGTTATACAGAAGCAGTTACCTGGTCATTTACAGATTCAAAAATAGATAGTCTTTTCTCAGAATTAAAAAATGAAATTAAGTTATCTAATCCAATTTCTTCTGATTTAGATGTTTTAAGATCATCTCTTTATTCTAACTTAATGATAAGTGCAAAAAAGAATATTCAGAGAAATTTTGAAGATTTAATGTTGTTTGAAATAGGATCGATTTTTAAAGGTAGTAAACCTGGAGAACAATCAACAATGATTGGTGCAATTAAAACAGGAAAGTATTCTAGAAAAAATTGGATAGAAAAAGAACGAAACT
>Ga0209554_1001374_pt1 | contig 18450 bp, 19 predicted proteins | sample MarorgKNORR_S2LV_5_FD_188221 | JGI IMG/M metagenome (GOLD analysis project Ga0209554, IMG submission 188221) | Marine microbial communities from the Southern Atlantic Ocean, analyzing organic carbon cycling - Bottom_A/KNORR_S2/LV (SPAdes) (version 2) | ecosystem: Environmental > Aquatic > Marine...
AGATGCCGCCACCGAGTCCCCCTTTACTACTTAATAAGAAAATATTAATCTTTTGATTATGAAAAAGAAGAACCACAACTGCATGTGGTTGTAGCGTTGGGATTCTTGATCACAAATCTAGCACCCTGAAGGTCTTCCTGAAAATCGATTTCAGCTCCCATTAAATATTGAATACTCATGGGATCAACGATAAGTCGCACACCTCTTTTTACAACTTCTGTATCACCTTCATCTTTATTCTCATCAAAGGAGAAACCGTATTGAAAACCAGCACATCCGCCACCAGTTACATAAACCCGCAGATTCAAGTCTGGATTTTCTTCTTCAGTAAGTAATGAGCCTACTTTCATTGCTGCAGCATCAGTAAAGATTACCGCCTCAGTATTTAGATTATTATTCGATTCCATTTGTTCCATTTGTGTTTTTACTTAAATTTAAAAATTGACTAGATTATACCCTATTCATGGGTTAAAAAAAGTTTGAAATTCACTTAAAACTTGCTCATAAACATGCTGTTTAAATTGTATAACCTGTTTTGCCGGTAAGGCGGGATCAACCCACTTCCAATTATCAAATTCTTGGTTAATTTTTGAAGGATGAATCAAGCTTATTGCTTCTTCTGAACCGGTCAATTTGAGCAAAAACCATTTCTGCCTCTGGCCAATAACAAAAGGCTTCCCTTTCTTTAATTTTCGTAAGTGTTTTTTTGGAATTTTATATTGATACCAGTTGTTGGATTCAGACAAGAGCTCAGTGTCATTTTTAGTCAGGCCTGTTTCTTCCAGTAATTCTCTATACATGGCACTCTCAGGTGTTTCGCCAATGTGGATGCCTCCTTGTGGAAATTGCCAACCGGATTGGTAGCGTCTTTTTGCAAAAAATAATTCTTTCTGCCGGTTCATCACAACTATCCCTACATTGGCTCTATAACCATTTTTATCAATAAGATCAACCATTTCAATGGTCAGTTGATTCTTGCAATAAAAAATTCAAGCTGGTTAATTTATACATCAGAAAAATAGGATTTACCCTGCTCCATCATTGCAACAAAATCTGCCTCATTGCCTGTATCCACATAGTCAAAAATATCCTGGATTGCCTGATTAAGTTCAGCAATAGCTTTTAAGCTGAATTTATTTAAATATTGTATTTCATAGTACAAATGTGGGTTCTCATCCGTCACTCTTTTAGCCACTGCCAACTGATCTTTAAAGGTAGTGCTGGAGAGCTTGGAAAGCAGGTCTTTCCTTTCCCCACTCGCAGATAATACTTTTGCAAAGGCGATGTTAAGTGCATGGGATAAACCCAGAACATAGGAAATTGCGAAATCATGATTATCCAAGGACATCTTGATTTGTTGGGCTGTTGTTGATTCAAAAAGTTTCTGCACTTTTTCGAGTGATTGATCCGAACCAACCTCCATGAAAATAATGTGCTTACCAGTCAATAGATCTGTATTGGGGCCAAACATCGGGTGAATAGAAGCAACCTGCATTCCTTTTTCTGCCATTTGTTTTAGTGTTTCTTTGAATGGTCCTTTTAAGGAGCCGATATCAAAAATCAATCCAGTTCTTGCTTTGTCCAACATCTGACTTAATATCGAAGCAGACTCCCTAAGCGGTGCTGCCACAACCGTTACATCATAACGATCATCCGTCTCTTGCCAACTACTGAAGGTATTCTCTGTCTCACCATCGGCATTTGGGTCTGCTATATGAACATCAAAACCCTGAGATTTCATGAATTCCACAAACCAATTCCCCATTCTGCCTGCTCCGCCAATTACCAATGCGGATCGGCCACTGCCCTGTCCTTCTGCCTGAACCCTGGCCTTTTCCTGTGTTTTTAATGAACTTTTGATCAGTAATTGCATCACGTCAACAATTACATCAGGTTCCATATTCAACTTTTCTGCATGAGATGTTGCCAATTCAAGAACTTGTTTTTCACGCATAAAATCTCTGGTTGGCTTGCCTGCTTTTCTTTTTATTGACCCAATGTTTTTGGACAGGGACTGCCGCTGATGGATCAGGTCAATAATTTTCATATCTACCTCGGTGAGCTGCTCTCTGAGTGTTTTCAGATCCGTCATCGTTTTCTGACCCTCAATTATCTCCTAATCAAAAATCCACAGTAATCATAAAGAATTTTTTTATGCTACCCCATCGAGGCTGGTATGATTCATAAAGAAAACTGATTATAGCAAATTGAATCCCCGATAATGTGCAAGATGTTAAGCCGATCGATGACAAAAAATCCACTCTTATTACTGCAGTCATGGCTGAATGAAGCCATAGAATCAGACCTGCAACCCAATCCGGATACTATGGCAATTGCCACAGCCGATTCTGAAGGTGTGCCCAATGCAAGAATGGTATTGTGCAAAGAAATCAATGCTGACAAAGGCTACGTCGTTTTCTACACCAATTATAACTCTGTCAAAAGCATAGAAATTAAAGAAAACCCGAAATCTAGCGCCTTGTTCCATTGGGACAAACTGGGATACCAGATCAGGATTAGAGGTGAAATCTTGCAATCTCCAGACGAGGAAAATGATGCCTATTTTGCTACCCGCTCTCTTGGAAGCCAAGTTGGTGCCTGGGCGAGCGATCAGAGCAATCCTGTAGAAAACAGACAAGCGCTCGACGAACAATTCCAGCAAATACTTGACCGCTTCAACCTTACCAACGAATCCATCACCCGGAACGAGCAAAAAATACCAAGACCTCCGTACTGGGGCGGCTACCGCCTGTGGATTGAAGAGGTTGAATTCTGGCTCAACCGCAAAGACCGGCTCCATGACAGACTCCATTTTAAACGGTCTCTTACCATCAGCAGTAAGGGTATCGAAACAGGAGACAATTGGACCGTTAAGAGGCTCCAGCCATAAAAATAATTGACAAAATTATTGCTTTAAGTTCTAGTTGTTGATGTTGAGATTCTAATCACTGTGATTGGATTGGGAAACTGGTGATCTTGATATTCCAGTGCTGCCCCCGCAACGGTGATCGAGTGTAATCCAATATCCGAATAGTTTGTCTATTCAATCCACTGTTTAACTACGGGAAGGTATATTGGACTGGGAAACCCACTCATCAGCCCGGAGACCGACTCAATGGAAACAAACCAGTACGGTGGGTGCATAAAACATAGTCTTCTTTTTGTTTGTCCCACAAATCTGTGTTTGAGATGTAAATTTATCTAGGGAATAAACATGGAACTAAAAAAGATTCTTTCTTTGCTGGTAATTTTAGCCGCAGTATCTGTGCAGCAATCTTTTTCACAAACTTCGCCAACTATGTCAAATCTTATCGTTGCCGCCACAAAAACACACTTACCCAAACAAAAAATTCTGATCCCAGTAACAATATTAGACGCTGAGGATATAGCACTCTCAGGTGCCAATAATTTATCTGAAATACTCCGGTTTATTGCCGGAATTGATGTCACTTCCAATGGAGGTCCTGGCCAAATTGCTTCGATATTTATGCATGGCTCAAACAGCAATCATACATTGATCCTAATTAATGGAATTAAAATTAACGATTCGGCCACAGGAACCGCGGCAATACAAAATATTCACCCAGATCTTATAGAAAAGATAGAAATCATTAAAGCTCCAAGGACCAGTTTGTATGGATCAAATGCTGTAGGCGGTGTCATTAACATCATCACAAAAAAACAGACTAAAACCGGTTATGAAATTGGCTATAAAACTGGCTCTGATAACACTGATACCATTAATTTCATGGGCGGTTTCCATTCTAGTGAGATACAAGGAGGTATTCAATTTCACCAATACAAAACAGACGGATTTCCTGCAAGAACTGAAAGCAACGTTGCCAGTGGTCACGAGAATGACTCGGTCAATGCTTTTTTAAATTTTGATCACGATAACTGGTCACTGGTGACTAATGTATGGCAAAGCTCTGGAACAACAGAATATCTAGATTTTTTTCTAACGCCTGTTAGCCAAGATTTCAATAACACCACTGGATCGTTAGATATCAATAAAATATTCAGCGATAGATGGGTGTCCAATCTTAATTTTGGTTTCAGTAGAGACGATATAAAACAGAATGAAACACCTGACTTTAATGACAGTAAGAAACTTTTTTTTGAGTGGCAAAATACTATCCATGCCAACAACAATCATCAAATTGTTGCAGGCATATATTTAGCAAATGAAAAATTTGACGCCAGCAACTATGGTTTGGATATTGCCACAGAGGCAAATTCTACAGCTCTTTATATTGAAGACATAATCAACCGAGGCAAGCATCAGCTGCTCACAGCAGCAAGAATCAGTAACAAAGAGGGTATTGAGGATAAGATAACGTGGAATATTGAGTACGGCTTTATCATTAATCCTTCAATGAGACTATTGCTTAATGCTGGTCGAGCAACAAGAAATCCTTCCAGTTTTGATCTTTATGGGTATGGAGGCAATCCAGAACTAACTCCAGAAATCTCAAAGAATATCGGTATTGGTATTACAATGATTCCTTCTGACAAGCTTAGTGTTGAATTCTCAGCCTTTAGCAATGAGATTACAGACCTGATTACCTTTAGCTACAATGATTTCAAGCTCTACAACATTGAGCAAGCAAGAATTAGAGGCATTGAGGGGCATATAGAATACCTTGCCAACGATTGGAACGTTTATTTAAACGCAACACTGCAAAACCCAAAAAACACCACAAGCAAACAAATGCTTTTGAGAAGACCCAAAAAAACCGTTTCTTTGGGATTGAGACGATCATTTGGTTTACTGGATTTCAACATGAATCTGCTCTTCAGTGATTCAAGAATGGATTTTGGTGGGGTCAGGCTCGACGATTATGTGTTGTGCAACATCACCGTTCAATACCATCTCAACGAACGTTGGCTCATCAGGGCAACTATCAATAATGTTACCGATGAAACGTATATGCTTGCCAACAACTATAACACTGCACAAAGGCAAGGTTACTTAGGATTTGTTTATCGATCCACACCCTAATCTTTATTGCTTCAGGAGCAGGAGAAAATATAATATAACATTGGAGAATAGCTAAGGAATCTATATGGGCAATCGATTGACAAAGATTTTCACCAGAAAAGGTGATGACGGCTCAACCGACACTGGAAATCATGAACGTGTTCCGAAATACGATCAACAAATTGAAGTTTTTGGCTCGCTGGACGAACTCAATGCCAGCATTGGTATTCTAACTACTGAAAAAGACCTGCCAGCAAAAATTGCAGCTTTTCTTAGTGAAGTCCAACAAAATATATTCAATTTATCTGGAGAAATTGCAGCACCAGAATTTAGTTATATTGACGCTAAGCATGTTCTTGCTCTAGAGAATGTAATCAATGATCTCAATGCGACACTGCCTCCACTGAAAGATTTTGTCATACCAGGTGGGACCAGAGCTGCAGCCCACTGCCATCAAGCAAGGGCTATTTGCCGGAAGGGGGAAAGACAACTGTGCAAACTTGCAGATGAAAAAGAAATCAATCCAGAATCCTTAAAATACATCAATCGATTATCAGATGCTCTGTTTGTCGTTGCTCGAGTATTAGCCAGACAGAAAAATGAAGCAGAAATTATTTGGGATCACGATCGAGTTTAAAATCTTGCTGTGCAGCAGAATGGACAGAAAAGTAACTCTTATCCTGACCTGAATGCAAACGAGATTTCAGTAAAATCATGTTATTAATTGATTGGATAAAGCTTGAACTTCGCCGACGGGTCACGAAATCATTGTTAGACCCATCGCGCAGAAAAAAAATAAGAGAAAAACGAGAAAAAAAAAGAAGAGCCGAAAATAAACCTCACCAAGTTTTTTATCTCCATCAAGTTGATGACCCATACAGCCATCTTTGCTGTCAAATCTTAGAGCAATTAGAAAATTCATACGCTATCGAACTGATACCATTGGTTGTGGGAACTCCGCCACCATCTTCAACACCTGAAGTTGAAATGCTTAAAAAACACAGTATTGAAGACGCAACAGTGATTGCTCCTTATTACGGCTTGACCTTTGGTACCAGTGAAACTGACATTAGGCCTGAGAACAAAAAAATTGCTCAATCAATTTTGTTGGGAACTGAGCAAGAATCTTTTGCAAAAACTTCACCAGAAGTAGGTGAGGCCTTGTGGAGAAATGACACAGAGAAGTTAAAGACACTGCAAAAAAATGTAGCCATCTTGAGCGATGAAGAAATTTCAGAAAGCATCAATATCAACAACCAAAAACAGAAACAACTTGGCCATTATTTTGGAGGAGTCTTCGCCTATGAAGGGGAATGCTATGGGGGCATTGATCGAGTGACTTTTTTGGAAGAAAGATTGATCGCACTCGGGGTCCACAAGTTCGATCAGCTATCCATTCTTAAACGCAGGTCATCAAAAGATAAATTGCCGCTAAAATTAGATGGAATAACCCTTGAAGTCCTATTTTCAGCCAGAAGTCCATATAGTTATCTGGCACTGCCACAACTGATTGAATTCAGGAAACGTTATCCAGTGACAATAGTTTATCGACCCATTTTGCCAATGGTCATGCGTGGTATGGTCATAAACAGAGAAAAATTGTTCTACATACTGTCTGATTGCACAAGGATTGCAGAGAAAAAAGGTATACCTTTCGGGAATATCATTGATCCTTTAGGTAAAGCGGTGGAAAGATGTTATTCATTATTTAAATTCACCAAAGAGAAGGGCAAGGAAGAAGATTACTTTAATGCATTCCTAAAAGAAGTATGGTCTGAAGGTCAACACGGATATTTGGACAAAACCATTAAAAATGTGGTGGAGAAGATAGGCTTGAATTGGGAAGAAGCAAAAAAAGAATTAGACAACAATGATTGGCGTAAAGAGATAGAAAGAAATCGTTTAGCACTATACGAGGTAGGAAAATGGGGACCACCGACAATGATTCTAAAAAATCAAGACAAAAAAGTTATCTTATCTGTCTGGGGACAAGATAGAATTTGGCTTATTGAAGAAACCTTGTATTTAATGCAAGAAAGAAACAAATAGGATAGATTTAAGAGTCGATTAACAAACTCAAACAACTAAATATGAAAACAAATCAAAAAATATTTATCACTGGCGCGAGCAGTGGCATAGGTGCAGCAATGGCTATTGAGTATGCAAAAAGGGGTTCAATTTTGGGTTTAGCAGCTCGCAGGAAAGAAAAACTCGAACAAATAGCACAAGCATGCTTGGACCAAGGGGCAAAGCATGTTGAAGCCTATTCTCTGGATGTAACGGATGCAGATTTATCTGAGAAAACAGCCAAGGAATTTATGGAGCTTGGGGAAAAAGGTATTGATATCGTTGTCGCTAATGCAGGCGTAGCTATATCTGACCGACTGTCCAAAGGTGAGTCCTCACGAATCAATCATGTCTTAAACACCAATATTTTAGGCGTTACCAATACCATTATCCCTTTTATCCCCAAAATGAAGGAACAAAAACAAGGAAAATGCGTCATTGTCTCTTCTCTTGCAGGATTCAACCCTATGCCTTATTTCGGCGGTTATTCCGCCTCAAAAGTAGCCGTTAGAATGCTTGGTGATAGCTGGCGAAAGACTTTGTTAAAATACAACATCCAATTTACCACCATCTGCCCGGGTTTCATTAAAAGTGAGATGACCGACGTTAATGAGTTTCACATGCTTTTTTTGATGGAGACCGATGTGGCTGCTAAAAAAATGCTGCGAGCCATTGATGTTGGTAAGAAAACCTACATTCTTCCTTGGCAATGGCGAGTATTGATTAATCTCAACCTGTTCAAATTGGCCCAAAAATTATTGGCCTAGTTAATCAGAAATAATCGAGTTGTATATGTTTCGCATTATCACTCTTGATTTCGTTGTCCTGCTATCTTGCAGTATTCACTCACAAGAAATTTTAAGACCGGACCGGTGATTGAAATCGGTCACGCCTTTTGACGAACTACCGTTTATTAATGATTTGGATTATCAACTAACCAGTGTAGAATTTTTGACCCTTTTTTTGGTGCAAATAAAGTAGATCTGTGGGGGTAAACCGATCGCCATATTTTTCTGCCAATCGTTCCATTGTTGCAACAATTTGATCCACTCCCATTGCATCAATCAATCTAAAAGGCCCGCCCATAAATGGAGGGAAGCCCATGCCAAAAATAGCGCCAATATCGCCGTCCTGCGGTGATTCAATGATTTCCCCTTGAAGCGCTACTACTGCTTCGTTGATCATGCACATAAACAAACGATCTTGGATATCCTGCACCTCAATCTTGATTTTTTGATCTCGAGCAAGAATTTTATCTACTTCTGGATTAAATTTGATCTGCTCCCCAGTTTTTTTGTTGTAGATGTAAAAACCACTACCGCCTTTCTTACCAAGAAGCCCGCCTTTGTCATACAGCGTTTTTGCACTCAATGAAATCGGACCCGACTGGTTTTCATCCAACTGATCCAGCATCTCTTCACTCATCACGCTTGCACAAATATCAAGTCCAACCTGATCCATGAGAGATAGAGGACCTATGGGCAATCCCTTGGCCTTAATGGCTCGGTCGATGCTTGCCACGTCCCCTCCTTCATCAACCATCAGCAAAGCCTCATTCATGTAGGGTGAAAGTATACGATTGACGTAGAAACCTGGACTATCCTTAACGATGATGCAAGTTTTACCCTGTTTTACCCCGATATCATAACAGGCAGCAGCAACTTGATCCGCTGTAGTTTTAGTTCTTACTATTTCGAGTAAGGGCATTAACGGCACTGGGGAAAAATAATGCATTCCAATGATGTTTTCTGGACGTTTTGCCGACACTGCCATTTCGGTAATTGAAAGAGATGAAGTATTGGAAGCAATAATTGTATCGTCGTTTGTGTGCGATTCCACCTCTGCAATAATCTCCTTTTTTAACTCGATATTTTCGAAAACTGCTTCGATAACCAAATCGACTCTTGAAAGATCAGAAAATTCGATGTTGCCGCTCATGCGGTGGATGATTTGCTTGGCGTCAAGGGGTGAAAGTGCCTTCTGTTTGACTTTCTTTTGTAGCCGCTTCCATATCATCTGTTTGGATTGGCTGATTGTTGCATCGCTGACGTCTTTGATGAAGACATCTATGCCATTCTTGATTGAAACTTCGGCAATGCCGGCGCCCATAAAACCTGCCCCCAAAACACCAATCCTGCTGATGGGTTTTGTATTTAATCCTATGGGGTTTTTCTTTTTTGCAGTTGAGCTAAAAAATATTCTCATCAGTTCCTTGCTGACATCACCAATAATTAATTTTTCACAGTTTTCAGACTCGGCTAGATAACCTGCTTGCATCCCTTTTTTAAAACCAGTCTGAACTGAGTCAATAATCGCCAATGGCGCAGGGTAAAACCCTTGGGTCATTTTCATTATCCTTTTGCGTGCTTGGTTGAATACGATTTGATTACCCAGAAAAGTATGATCAAGAAAACGATTTAGAATGGGTATTTTTCTTTGGCGTCGAGTTGGTTTCTTTGCGAGAGATTTGGCTAAGATACATGCAGCAGCTAAAAGTTTGTTTTCGTTAACCAACTCATCAACCAAACCAATCTTTCGTGCCTTATAGGCAAAAATATTCTTCCCTGTGACCATCATATCAAGGGCGTTGCTTAATCCAATTAAACGCGGCAACCTCTGGGTTCCTCCACCTGCAGGAAGAATTCCCAATTTTACCTCGGGAAGACCAAATTTGGTCGAGGGATGATTCGAGGCAATCCGCCCCTTACAAGCAAGTGCAATTTCTGTTCCCAAACCATAGCAGGTACCGTGTACAGCAGCTACGATTGGTTTAGAAAAATCCTCAATATATTGCAAAATTCGATGCCCTTCTTGGAAAAAGGGTAAAAAATCACCTTCCTTTTCAGCTTTAAAAGAGTTGATATCAAAACCCGCTACAAAATCTTTTTTCTTGCTGATGAGAACAACAGCCGATAGAGAGTCGTCATTAGCAATACCATCAAATATTTCTTCAAAATTCGACATTGAATCGAACGACAGAATGTTTTGCTCTGAGTTTGCTTTATCCAGCCAAACTACTGCAATACCATCCTTATGTTCTATTTGTATATTTGTTTCAGTCTCAGGACTCATAAATATTTTCAATGGTATCGTTCCAAGATCATGGCATGACCATGTGCACCTGCGGCACAAGCTGCAATCAAGGCATAGTTGGATTTTTGCTTGAGCATTTTATTCGATGCCATAGTGACCAACCGGGCTCCGGTTGCACCAAATGGATGTCCAATAGAAAGAGAACCGCCTTGGGTGTTTATTTTTTCCATCGGAATTTTACCCAGCATTTGCTTCAATCCTAGTTTCTCCGTTGCAAATGCATCCGATTCCAGTGCTTTCAGAACAGCGAGGACTTGACCAGCGAATGCCTCATGCAACTCAAATACATCAATGTCATCCAGAGTTAAGCCAGTTTTTTGCAACACTTTAGGTATTGCATACGCGGGGCCCAATAACAGCTCATCGTCCAAGCTTTGTCCGGTGAATGCAAAGTCTATAACTCTAGATTTTGGTCTTAAATTTAATTCCAAGGCTTTGTCTTCAGTCATGATTAATGTGGCTGCAGCGCCATCGGTTAGAAATGAAGAATTGGCAGCTGTAAAAGTTCCGTATTTTCGATCAAAAGCGGGTTTTAAATTTGCAATTCCCTCGGCTGTGGTATCACCTCGAATGCCGTTGTCTTCTTTAATCGATTTGAAATTGGGGGGCAGAGACACCTCAATGATATCCTCAAAGGATCCTTCTTCTGTTGCTTTCGCTGCTAGTTGATGGGATCGTGCTGCAAAAGCATCGGTTTCTTCTCTGGACACACCAAATCTAGACGCGATGATTTCTCCATCCTCTCCCATTGTTCGATTAGTTGAAAACTCAGCAATACTCGGAAGTTCTGGGAAAAAATCACTGGGCCTTAGAGAAAGTAAGAATCTGAGGCCCTGCATTGGTGTTTTTATTTTTTGTGCTTGGATTAGTTTTTTTCGCATCTGCTTCTTGTAACCAATAGGTGTATCGGAAGCACAATCAACGCCACCGGCGATAATCACTTCGGCTTGACCCGATAGGATTTCCCCTATGGCATCGGCGATGGCTCTATTGGCTGAAATACAGGCTTGGCTGACGGTATGACATGGCGCTGATTCTGGAACACCTGCGAGCAGTGCCGACTCTCTAGCCACATTGTGAGTTTTAACATTGGCAACCACATTGCCCATCACAACTCCATCTATCTCTGTTGGATTGATCCCTGTCCTGGAGAGCAGGCCTTTGATTGCCAAGTGCCCCAATTCATAGGTTGCAAGATCTGCATATCCTGTGCCAGCCCTCAAAAAAGGTGTTCGCACACCGTCAACAAAAACAATATTTTTTTCTAGGCTCATTAACCCATATATCTCGTGTGAATCAGGGACTGATCATACTATCAAAAAATTACCCTGTATTGTTAATGTGCATGTTTTGCTTTGCTCAGAATACAATCTACAATAGCCATTGATTCAAAATTATAAACTTCTGCACAGAAAAATATCGTATGAAAAACACCCGAATACAGCGTTTTCTTTGCAGTCCGATCAAACAAAATCAAAATCAGGTAACACTGACTGGAGATGCCGCTCACCATTTAATTCGTGTGTTGCGTTTAAAAATCGGGGACAAGGTATGTGTTTTCGATCAGAGTGGGTATGAATGGGATGCGGAAATTGTAGCTAAAAAAAGACAATCAGTCGAAGTAGCCCTACTTACTTGCCATCAACCTGATGTCGAATCTCCCGTGCACATTACTCTTCTGCAATCAATATCAAAAAGCAAGCGAATGGATTTGGTTGTGCAAAAAGCAACTGAATTGGGTGTTCACAGAATTGTGCCAATGCTGTCTAAAAATACTGTTGTTCGGCTAAATGCCAAAAATACCCCAAGAAAAATGAGTCATTGGAAAAAAATAACTATAAATGCAAGCGAACAATCTGGAAGGGTACGCTTGCCTGAAATTCTCGAACCTCAAGAATTAAATCAGGACCTTTTAAGTCAACATAAACAGGGAATAGGGTTTTTTTTAGACACCACTGGAACGGATAATTTTAATGCAGAGATAGCTACAAATATTACAGTGGCCATAGGACCTGAAGGGGGTTTCAGTAATGACGAAAAAACAATGGCAGAAAAATCTGGCTATAAAATTGTTAAAACCGGGCCCAGACTTCTTAGAACAGAAACGGCCCCGATTATGGCTTTGAGTATCCTCCAATACCTTTATGGAGATTTTCTTAATTAGTTTAGAATGAAGTCAACCTGATAGAACAAAACATGACAAAAAAGAAATTAGCAGTGGTTATGGATCCGATAGCGGAAATCATTCCAGAAAAAGATGGAACACTTGGTCTGCTGTTGGAAGCCCAATCTAGGTCTTACGAACTGATTTATTTTGAGCAACAGGATCTAAGGATAATAAACGGAATCGCTATGGGTTCTGGCAGGCAGTTGATGGTTGAAGACAATGTAACTACCTGGTTCTCCCTATCTGACAAAAACGAGATCCCATTATCAGAGTTTGATGTTATCTTGATGAGAAAAGATCCGCCCTTTAATACAGAGTATATTTACACTACTTACATGCTTGATCTTGCAGAGTCCTCAGGGGTACTGGTCATTAATAGCCCCGTGTCGTTAAGAAATTTTAATGAAAAAGTAAGCGTTAGTCTTTTCCCTGAGTGTGCTGCACCCTCTTTGGTGACATCCTCGATAAATCATTTACAGGATTTTCTCAAACTGCATAAAAAGATTGTGGTCAAACCGCTCGATGGAATGGGTGGAAAATCAATTTTTGTTATCGCTGAAGGCGATTTAAACACCAACTCCATATTGGAGATCATCACCCATGAAAACAGAGAAACGGTCATGGCTCAATTGTATATTCCAGAAGTTCTTGAAGGAGACAAGAGAATACATATAGTTGATGGAAAACACGCAGATGTGTTACTTGCTCGGATACCACTGAAAACAGACAATCGAGGAAATCTGGTCGCGGGAGCTCAACCCAAAACTCAAGCCCTGAGTGAAAATGATAAACGCATCTGCAATCTAATCGGTCCAAAATTACAAGCCAGCGGTATATTTTTTGCTGGGATAGATGTCATCGGTAATTTTCTTACCGAAATCAACATAACCAGCCCAACTGGGATGAGAGAGATAAAAAAATACGCTGACTATGATGTGGTTGGTATCTTTTTTGATCTAATGGAAAAGAAACTAAATGATTAATAAAACAAATCAAATCAATAATTTTGTTGGGCAGTTGCTCATTGCGTCTCCCAGTCTTAACGACCCTAATTTTCATCAAACCGTAACTTATATTTGCGAAAACGATGAGTCTGGTTCATTCGGCTTGATCATCAACAGGCCCATGACAACCAATATTTCTGAAGTGCTCAATCAACTCAACCTAGATACCCCCAATGAACCGGGAAATTTCCCTGTCCTTCAAGGCGGGCCTGTCGGCCTGGAACGAGGTTTTGTGTTGCACAAAGAAGGAGAATGGGAAAATACATCCAGGATTAATGAAGACATTTCCATAACCACTTCCAAGGATATACTTCTTTCAATGGCATCAGGCAATGGTCCCTCTGAATCACTGCTTATCCTTGGTTATTCTGGCTGGGGGGCTGGACAATTGGAGCAAGAATTAAAAACTAATTCCTGGATTAATGCCCCGGCGAGTCAGGATATATTGTTTACTGTGCCCTATAAAAATCGCTGGGAGAAAGCCATCAATCTCCTAGGCGTCAACGTCAGCAACATCAGCGGTCAAATAGGCCATGCTTAGCCATATTGGGTATCGCATTTCACAGTTATTAATAATCGATGAATTTGAAGCCTAACAGCGTTCTGATTGGCTTTGACTTTGGCACAAAGAAAATGGGTGTTGCCGTAGCCCAATGCATAACCAAAACAGCAACTCCCTTGAATGTTCTTCAAATTAAGAACGGCAATCCCAACTGGGAGCAACTGGATCAAATAATCAATGATTACAAACCGGATTTGGCAATCATTGGATACCCCGGTAAAGACAATAAAAGCACTTCTCTTTTAGCCGATAAAATTGAAAAGTTTGGATCTGCAATTGAAAAACATTATACAATGCCCACAATATTTTTTGATGAGAGTTATAGCACAACCATGGCCAGACATGAACTCAGAGATCTGCGTAGAGATCGAATTCTGAGTAGAAGAATAAAAAGAGGCCAAGTGGACAGCATGGCTGCAAAAATAATTCTTGAGCAATGGTTACAGTTAGAAACTCTGGGATGAAAAATTATCATTAACCAAGAGATTCAATAATGATGGTGTAACAAAGTGAAACATCTGCTTTATCTTAAAGAACTAAACCAAAGAACAATATCAAAACTTCTTGCAAAAGCAGAAACATTTTTATCCACCAACAACTTTCCACCACCACAAGATAAAAACCTCCAAGGTATTACCTTGGCAAATTTATTTCTAGAACCCAGCACTAGAACCAGAAGCTCGTTTCAAATTGCAGCCAAAAGGCTTGGAGCGGATGTTTTGAATATCGATGAACAACATTCTTCTAGAACTAAAGGCGAAACCATAATCGATACGATCCGAACACTGGAAGCAATGGGAGTCAACTACTTTGTAGTCCGACATAAAGAAAGAGGCATCCTGTCAAAAATTGTTACAAACGTAGATTTAGGCTCGCATGTTATTAATGGAGGTGAGTCTGTTGACTCTCATCCAACTCAGGGATTATTAGATTTGCTAACAATAAAAAAACACAAGAAAAGATTTGATCAAATCAAAGTTGCCATCGTCGGAGATATAAAACATTCTCGTGTGGCCAGGTCTTTGGCTGAAGGTTTGGCTACCATGGCAGTCAAAACATTGACCCTGATCGCCCCGGAAGAATTCAAACCAGATATGAAGTTCTACCCCAATGCAGAACACTGTAAAAATCTTGATCAAGGATTAGTCAATGCTGATGTTGTGGTGGCTCTTAGAGTGCAAAGAGAAAGAATCGAGAGTCTCACAGAAACAATTAGTCCGGATCATTACTTTGAAAAATATGGGCTAACAATGAAGCGATTGGAGCCGTGCAATGATGATGTTATCGTCATGCACCCTGGACCTATGAATCGTGGTGTAGAAATTTCAGATGAGGTAGCAGATGGGGCAAATTCTGTGATCAGAGAGCAAATCACCAATGGAATTGCGATAAGAATGGCACTGTTATCAATGATGCAAGCAGAAGTGATGAAATAATGGTGCACCGATCTGCGACAGTTTTTGAAGAAAAATCCAGGGTTATTCAACAAATAGAATTCGCCGGGGAACAATTCGTACTAACTCTTGAAGCTCACAAATCTTCGATAACCGCCTTACCTGGCGAATTTGCCTTCGTTGATTGTGGTGAAAATATACTGTTGAGGAGACCACTGTCTTACCTAAGAGCGAACAAAGAACAAAAAACGGTTGAATTTCTATACAAAATCATCGGTCCAGGTCTCGAAGCCCTAAGTAAACTTCAACCAGGTGATGAGGTGAGTCTAATGGGTCCAATCGGCACAGGTTTTAACTTCGAAAAACCTAACCAAATCCCAGTTGTAATCGGTGGCGGAGTTGGCATTCCTCCAGTACTTTTCTTAGCAGAATACCTAAAGAATCTAAATCAAGGGCATGCACCGATTGCGTTTTTTGGTTCTGAACTCCCCTTTCCTTTTGCAACGGTGAAATCCTTAATAACAGTCAATGGCATGAAAAATAACAACAACACTTCTATTGTTGACATGGAAAACAAAAACATTCCCTGCCGTTTAGCCAGCCTGAATGACTTCGAGGGTTGCTACCAGGGGTATGTGACAGCATTGGCTGAACAATGGATTCGAACACTGAGTAAAGAAGAATTAAAACGAATTGTCATTTACGCATGTGGACCAGAGCCAATGCTGCAAGCTGCTGCCAAACTCGCTGAAGTTTACCAAATTGATTGTCAGTTATCGCTTGAGGAATTTATGGCTTGTGCAATTGGTGGTTGTGCAGGGTGTGTGGTTGAAGTGACACTTCCAGAAGGTGTTGCAATGAAAAGGGTCTGTGTTGATGGTCCCGTATTCGATGCACAAAGCATTTTCCCAAGATGATTGACATTGAAAAAAATTATCAAGCATTGCAATCCAGAATTCAGTCCTCTTTGGCATTAACTGGCCAGGAAGAATCTGGCTTTACAATCGTCGCAGTCAGCAAGAAGAAATCATTGGCCGAGATTGAAACAGCGTACCGACTAGGCCTGAACCATTTTGGAGAAAATTACGTGCAAGAAGCCGTACAAAAAATAAAAAGTTTCCACCATAAAGCAACCTGGCATTTTATTGGTTCCATTCAATCCAACAAAGTCAAACCCATTTCAGAAAATTTTGATTGGGTGCATACCATAACCAGATACAGCATAGCTGAGAAACTGGATAAATATAGGCCCAAGTCCATGCCTCCGCTCCATGTCTGTATCCAGATACAACTGCATCAAGATGATTCCAGAAACAGTCTGCCAATAAACAAATTACCTGAAATGGCGACAAAAATTGAAAATTTGCCAAATTTAAAATTGAGAGGCCTCATGGGCATGACCCGTTTTGGTGCATCTGAAGAAGAACGACATCAAAGCTACAAAACAATGGAAATGGCATCTGAGTCTCTCAAGAATAATGGATTTGAAATAGACACGTTGTCTATGGGTATGTCTGATGATCTTGAAATAGCGATTCACAATCATGCAAATATGATTAGAATAGGCACTGCATTATTTGGGCCAAGGCAATAAAAAATGAATCATGAAAATAAAAAAATAGCTTTTATTGGTGGTGGTATGGTCGCCGAAGCAATAATCAGAGGAATGATTCTTCACGGTCACAATCCCAGAAGCATATTTGTCTCAGACCCATCACAAAAAAGAAGGGAGCTTCTGGCTGTCTTGAACGGACGACTTAATATTGAGACTGACAACAATTTAGTTGCCGAGGTCTGTGACGTTTTGGTTTTAGCACTTAAACCACAAATTTTTGTTGATGTTGTCGAAAAGATTGCTGAAACGCACAAAAAAAACGATTCCGTCATTGTCTCAGTGGCTGCAGGTATTGCACTTGATACTTTGAAATCTATTTTTGGTGATACATCAAAACTCTGCCGGGTCATGCCAAACCAGCCTTGTCTTATAGGCAGGGGGGTGTCAGCATTAATCGCCAGCAATCTGAATGAAGATGAGAAAGCCTTGGCTTCTTATTTATTCGATTCCGTGGGTAAATCCATTTGGATTGAAAATGAAGATTGGATGCATACGGTTACTGCTGTTTCTGGAAGCGGTCCTGCCTACTTTTACCATATGATGGAATTATTAACTGAATCAGCAAAAATTGCTGGTATACCTGAACAGATTGCACAAGAACTGGTTATTCACACAGCAATTGGATCCAGTCAACTCGCCCTAAATAGCTCCGATGATTTTGCAACACTTCGAAAAAAAGTGATGTCTCCAGGAGGAACCACTGAAGCAGCATTTGAATCACTTGAAAACAACAACATTCAATCGATCTGGAAACAGGCCATCGATGCTGCTACCCAAAGATCAATTGAATTGGGCAACCAAGACTCTGATAATGAATCCGAATAAACCAATCATAAAATCTAATGGAAAATGTATTCTTATTTTTGTTCCGGACGTTCGTTGACTTTATTACCATTGTTTTGATTTTGAGGCTAATTGCCTCCCGCTGGATTAGTGCAAACAATCCAATCCATCAATCAATAGTTCTGATTACCAGTCCAATCATTAGACCTTTTACTTCAAGGTTTTCAAAACGGTCGTCTCTCGAAATTATATTGATTAGCCTTTGTCTGCTCATTGAACTCTTCGCCTTGTGGTTCATGACGACGATTAATTGTCTGAACGGACCCAATTTCCTTCAACTCATTGGCCTGAGCACAATGAAATTGATGATCCTGTTTTTGAGGATATTTTTTATCAGCATATTGGCCCATGTCATACTAACTTGGCTCAGCCCCAATAGTTTTACTCCTGCAACACGGTTTATTGGTGAACTGGTTGCACCAGTTCTGAGGCCGATAAAAGCACGGTTGCCCTACCTTGCAGGTTTAGACTTTTCGCCACTGATTGCAGTAGTAATTATCCAATCAATGATTATGATTATTCCAATAAACACTGTTTTTTCTGGGATTCTATGTTCGAATTTCAGACAAATACTTTAGCGGTCTTCAACGATGAAAATAGTGAATATAAATGTTCATAAACACGATATGAAATTAAAGGCCCCATGGGCCATTGCTGGACGAGTGACCGAATCGGTGCAAAACATATTTGTCGAAATACAATCAAACCAAGACATAAAAGGAAG
>Ga0209554_1001376_pt1 | contig 18444 bp, 9 predicted proteins | sample MarorgKNORR_S2LV_5_FD_188221 | JGI IMG/M metagenome (GOLD analysis project Ga0209554, IMG submission 188221) | Marine microbial communities from the Southern Atlantic Ocean, analyzing organic carbon cycling - Bottom_A/KNORR_S2/LV (SPAdes) (version 2) | ecosystem: Environmental > Aquatic > Marine...
CGGTGTGAGGATCCTGTTTCGCCGACTATCGTTCACCGGCCGGCCAGGCGGGCGGTCCTCATCTCTGCCGCTGGTATCGCTGTCCGTAAATCGGGTCACATATCGGTCAAGCATGTTCTGTTAACGCATACGGTCACTTGTTTGTATGACCCGATTAGATCGCACGAACAAGTAGTAACCACAGTAGCCGCTGATTTTGGACACGAGTAGTCTTTGTCACCGAATAATTAATTAGTTCACGAACGTTCGATTCAGGGAAGCCGCTGAGGAAGTGTAAAGAATGCCATCGTGGGAACTCGCCCAGTGCAGAGCATGTAATGCCGGGGACCTCGTCCCGTTGTCAGATTTCGGCACGAACGGCTCAGACATTCAGTTCAAAGCGTGGGTGTGCACCAATCCACGCTGCGGTTTCAACCTCAAGATTAGAAACGGCGACATACAGCTAAATGAGCCGATCTACGACGGCTCCCAATGCCCGAATTAGCCACGGGCCACATCGCAAATATCGCAGGGTAAGTTCGTCACTTCGTCTCTAGATCCACTCATATGGGTGCCGAATCCTACGCAACCACTACTGCCACAAAACACCCTCGCTACATCAACTCGGCGATACGCTCGCCGATCATCAGCGCCGTCTGATTTGTATTAGCCCGCACACAGTCCGGCATGATCGATGCGTCGGCAACGCGCAGGCCGTCAACTCCATGGACCCGGCCATATTGATCCACGACCGCCATCGGAGCCCCTTCAAGACCCATCTTGCAGGTGCCAGATATGTGGTGCCCCGTCTGCACCTGCCTCTTCATCCATGTGTCCAGCTTATCGTCCGACTCCATATCCACAGTGGTCGGCTCGATAAGCTCGCCCAGAATCCCGTTGAATGCCGGGCTTTCGGCCATCTTCATGGCGAGTTTGACCGCCTCACGTAGCCGTACCACGTCTCGCTCGTCCGATAGGAAGTTGTAGTTGAGCAGTGGTTGAACCTCCGGATCAGACGACCCGAGCCGTAGCTCACCCGCCCCATACGCCAGGTTCACCCGGCAGCGCCAGCGCAGTCCCAGTTCGCCCGTAGGTTTCTCAGATCGTCCGTCCGAGATACCGATGTCGAACGGCGTCGCGAACAGGATCATGTCGTTCACAAGATCTGATCCCCGGGCGGTCCAACGCAGACACACCTGGTCCGGAATTCCAAACGCGTCCGATGGGTAATTCTCGGCCAGCCGGTACTCTACCCACGCGGTCGGGTGATCACGGAGGTTCTTCCCTACTCCGGGTAGATCCGTGACGAGAGAAATGTCGAACTCCTCCAGCTGGTCAGCAGGTCCCACCCCGGAGAGCAGGAGGATGTGGGGCGACCCGACAGGCCCACCGGACAGGATCACCTCGTCGGCCTCAATCTTAAACAGCTCTCCACCGGACTCGACCTCTAACCCGGCGGCTCGTGGACGACCGGCACCGTGGACAAACAAAACCTTGCGCACAAGGCATCCGCCCTTGATCGTCAAATTGAGCCTCGGGCGTGCCTCCGCAAGGTAGGTCACGGCGGTGGACATCCGCACGCCGCCGCGATTGTTCAACGGCACCGGCCCGACCCCGGTCATATCCGGGTTGTTGTGGTCCGGGCAGTCCGGGAACCCTGCCTCCCGTGCGGACGCGTAGAACGCCTCGGCCGCCGGCAACCACTCCTTCCGGGGGAACCTGCGGCTGTAGATCGGGCCAGCATCGCCGTGAAAGTCGTCATGAAAATCCTGATCCGTCTCCAGCCTCCTGAAAGCGGGAAGCACGGAACGAAACGACCACAAATCGTTCCCGGCCTCCGCCCATGCGTCGTAATCCTCCTGCGCGCCGCGCAAGAAAATCTGGCCGTTGATTGCGCTGGACCCACCGACGACCCGGCCCCTAGGCACATACATCGGCGGCGCTGTAGGCGTTGCGGTCGCCGTGAAGTTCCAGTTGTGACACTTCCGGATGATCACGTCTCCTGCGTGAGCCATGCCATTGCGTATGGGGTCCGGGGTTCTATCGAGGGATGGATAGTCCGGGCCGGCCTCCAACAAAAGGACGGTGTGATCCCGGTCCTCGGAGAGCCTGGTGGCCAGAATCCCGCCGGCAGAACCTGCTCCGACGATGACGGTGTTGTAGCGCATGCCAGCACCTTATGCGACGACATGAGCGAATTCCAGTTACGAACAACCTATGTTTTTCGCTCTCCGCACCCGGCATTTCCATCTTTCCCTACCGGCTATCCACCACATCTGTGACGGGTCTACTATTGGCCCGCCCGCGTCCGTCGATTCCGGCCTCGAGCAAACAACGATTCTGAGCCATAGGAGTGACGATCATCGACTGGGCGGTCGCAGCACTTTTAAGCGCCATTTTGTTGGCCGTCGTGACCATCACCGACAAGGTGATCATGACGGGGTTGGGCCTGAGAGTGCGCGGGTTCCTACTGTTCATCGGATTTCAAACACTGGCGACCGTCATCATCGTCGCCGTGGTAAATCCCTTTCCGTCGGCGGCCCTGGATGTGTACATCCGCGGAATCGGCGTTGGCCTGATGTGGGGCGTCGCTGCGCCGCTCTTGCTCTGGACCTTGAGCCGGGAAGAAGTGTCCCGGGTCACGCCCATCTCCCAGTCACACCCGTTGCTGGTCGTGATCTTTGCCGTCGTACTTCTCGGCGAGACTCTTTCGCTGGTGGAATCTATCGCCGCCGCGCTTGCGATCGGCGGCGCGGTACTCGCTGCGATCCGATTATCGGACGCCGGCCAGATACGGCTCAGCGGATCGATCGCGTACCTTGGCGTTGCGGTGGTCATCATCGCCCTCGCCCAGATACTGCTCAAAACCGTGACAGACGACCTGTCCTTCTGGCACGCCCTCGCTCTACGTAGCGCGGGTATGTCTTTCATGTTGATGGCTATGAACCTGAGGAAGGAGATACTGGTCGATCTGGGCCGATTCATGTGGTCCGGACGTCAGTTCACGGCGCTCGCCATCGATGCGGGGGCTGCGACCACGGCGATGGCCTTGATCACGTTTGCGATAGCCACCGGTCCGGTTTCTCTGGCAAATGCCTTCGCAAGCACAACACCGTTGTTCGTGTTTCTGGCCTCGGTGCTGCTGGCGTGGAAAACCCGGCTCCTGCGAGAAGAAACCCTCGACCGGCGTGCGGTGACTCAGAAGCTTGTCGCAGCCGGGATGGTGGCGGGCGGGCTTGTTCTCATCACCATCGCCTGAAATCATCTTCGGAAAGCCAGATACGTTCGGCGTCAATCGCACCCGCAACACCCGATAAGTATCCCGTTTAGCTTGACGCCGCGATTGGGTAGCCTTATACTCCTCAACTGTCGAGGTGTGACTGTTACGGATTGCCCGCCCGTACATCCAAATTTGTAGTTTCCAAAATCTACGTCCGCGCGCGTCCGCGCCGGGCGTTATCTGCGTTCATGTGCGTATGCGAATTTTGGAACTCAATCAGGCAGATGAATAACACTTCGGGCATTGAACGCAGACCACACAACCACGAAACGATCGTGGTTTCGAGAACATCAGGAGAGTAAATATGGTCGTTGCTGACCTTCGTCCCAGTAATATTTCTTACAGGAACGTTAAGAGCTTCAACCACATTCAGAACATCGTAGATGTACCGAACCTGATCCAGATTCAGTTACGGTCATTCGATTACTTCACTACGGACGGACTTCGAGAGCTGTTCGAAGAGATATCCCCGATTGAGGATTTCAGCGGAGGCCGTTTCGCCCTCGCGTTCCTCGGACACGAGATCCGGGAGCCAAAGTTTACCGAGCGCGAGTGCCGCCAGAAAGAGATCACCTTCTCCGCACCGCTCTACGTAACTGTGGAACTTGAGGTCAAATCCGGCGATTCCGCGGGCGAGAAGAAACAGCAGACGCTGTTCATGGGCGACTTACCGATGATGACGCGTAACGGCACCTTCGTCATTAACGGCGCTGAACGTGTTGTCGTCTCCCAGCTTGTCCGCTCGCCCGGCGCCTACTTCACACGAGACATAGACCCCGCCAGCGGACGTGCGCTCAGCAACGCCAAGTTGATCCCGTACCGGGGCGCATGGGTGGAGCTTGAGACCAGCAACAAGGACCTTCTGTCGGTCAAAGTAGACCGCAAACGCAAGACCCCGATCACTACCCTGCTCCGCGCACTTGGATACGGCTCTGACGAGGAAATCAAGGAGCTGTTCAAAGACGTAGACATCAACCCGGATCGTCAATTTATTGACGCCACCCTGGCGCGGGACACCGCCGTCACGAACCAGGTTGAAGCTCTGGTTGAGTTCTACCGCAGGCTACGACCGGGTGAACCGCCGAGCGTGGAAAACGCAAAGGCGCTCATAGAGAACCTGTTCTTTAACCCGCGCAAGTACGACCTCGGGCGGGTCGGCCGCTACAAGCTCAACCGTAAGATCGGCGACGAGGCGACGACCGAAAAACGGACGCTCGTCAAAGAGGACATGGTCGCCCTGATCCGGCGAATGATCCGCATCAACAATGGCGAGGCCCGCGAGGACGACATCGACCATCTTGGTAACAGGCGGGTCCGGGCAGTTGGCGAGCTGATCCAGAACCAGTTGCGGATCGGGCTCCTTCGCATGGAGCGCGTCGTCAAGGAACGGATGACAACGGAGATGGACCCGGCGACGACTACGCCGGCCGCTCTGGTCAACATCCGCCCTGTCGTGGCGTCCGTCCGAGAGTTCTTTGGCGGCTCCCAGCTATCGCAGTTCATGGACCAGACCAACCCACTGGCGGAGCTGACGCATAAGCGTCGCCTCTCCGCGCTTGGTCCCGGTGGACTGTCCCGTGAGCGCGCCGGATTTGATGTCCGTGACGTTCACCACTCCCACTACGGGCGGATCTGCCCGATCGAGACTCCTGAGGGTCCAAACATTGGACTCCTGGGTTCGCTCGCCACGTACGCACGCACAAACGACTTCGGCTTCCTCGAGACGCCGTACCGCAAAGTAGTTCACGAGATGTCCACGGACGATCCGGACTTCGTCGGGCGCAACGTGCTCGAAGCCCTCGTCGATGAGAACGGCGAAGAGCTAATGCGGGCCGGCGGTCGAATTCCAAGGCGGATGACGGAGCAACTCGCCGAGATGCCTCCACAGACCGTCGGCGTCAAGGCGTTTGTATCCGCGAACCCGGACGATGTGAAATACCTGTCCGCTGATGAAGAAGAAACCTACATCATCGGCCAGGCGAACACGGAACTTGATTCGAAGATGCAGATCGTCGGCGATCAGGCCGAGATCCGTGTCGGAGAGTCGTTCGCCCTCGAAAATCCGGCGAACGTACAGTTCATGGACGTATCGCCGATGCAGATCGTATCCGTATCTACGTCGCTGATCCCGTTCCTTGAGCACGACGACGCCAACCGTGCGTTGATGGGCTCAAACATGCAGCGCCAGGCGGTGCCGCTACTGAAGCCACAGGCGCCCATTGTGGGCACCGGCATGGAGGCCCGCGTTGCGCGTGACTCCGGACAAGTGGTCCTTGCCGAAGAGGCGGGGCTTGTCATCGAGTCGACCGGCATTGAGATCAAGGTCCTGGGCGACGAGAGCGGACAGATAATCGAATACCCGCTGACCAAGTTCGTGCGCTCAAATCAGGGCACGTGCATCAACCAGCGTCCGATCGTACACAAGGGCGACATCGTTGCGATTGGTCAGCCGATGGCCGACAGCTCCTCGACAGACCGCGGAGACCTGGCCCTTGGCCAGAACATTCTTGTGGCCTTCATGAGCTGGGAGGGCTACAACTACGAGGACGCCATCATCCTGTCAGAAGACATGGTGAAGGATGACCGATTTACCTCCATCCACATCGGAAAACACGAGGCCGAGTCCCGGGAGACCAAGCTCGGACCTGAAGAGATAACCCGTGACATCCCGAACGTGGGCGAAGACAGCCTGCGTGACCTGGATGAAGAGGGAATAATCCGTATCGGTGCGTACGTTGATCCGGGCGACATCCTCGTCGGCAAGATCACGCCGAAGGGCGAGACCGAGCTGACCGCGGAAGAGAAACTTCTCCGGGCCATCTTCGGTGAGAAGGCACGCGACGTCCGTGACACCTCGCTGAAGGTCCCGCACGGACAGCGCGGCAAGGTCATCGACGTGAAGGTGCTGACCAAGGAAAACGGGGATGAGCTTCCCGCAGGCGTCACCAAACTGGTGCGCTGCTGGATCGCAACGACACGAAAGATAACCGAGGGCGACAAGATGGCCGGACGCCACGGCAACAAGGGAGTGATCTCCAAGATCCTTCCTCGTGAGGATATGCCTCACCTGCCCGATGGCACCCCGATGGACATTATCCTCAACCCGATTGGCGTACCGTCCCGCATGAACCTCGGGCAGGTGCTCGAGACTCACCTTGGTTGGGCCGCCGGCACACTCGGTTACGACGCTCAGACGCCGGTATTTGACGGCACCACAGGTGTTGCGCTGGAGGACGCGCTCGCACGTGCGTGGATGATCAACGAGTCCGGCGCCAAAGACCGGCGCAAGTTGGATGACTCAACCATCAACAAGGAGGTGGTCACCGCGTGGCTTGAGGAGCGCGGTCAAAAGTACGACGAACTGTTTGACGAATCCAAAGACGGCATCGCCAGCCAGGCGTGTCTCGCAATGTGGCTCAGTGAAAACAGCGACCTGCACGTTAACGGGCAGAACCGCCACGAGCTCATAGACGAGGCGAGGAAGCTGGAGAAGGCGACCCGCAAATCTGCGCCGGTGTTCGGAAAGATGGAACTCATCAATGGCCGGACAGGCGAGACATTTGACGGGCCGATCACCGTCGGCAGGATGTATATCCTGAAACTGATCCACCTTGTTGAAGATAAAATTCACGCCCGTTCGACGGGCCCTTACTCCCTGATCACGCAGCAGCCTCTGGGCGGTAAAGCCCAGTTCGGTGGTCAGCGATTCGGTGAGATGGAAGTGTGGGCGCTAGAGGCATACAGCGCCGCGTACAACCTCCAGGAGATGCTGACGGTCAAGTCAGACGACGTTGACGGTCGTGTCAAAACCTACGAGGCAAACGTCAAGGGTGAGGATGTGATCCACCCCGGCGTTCCGGAATCGTTCCACGTCTTGCTCAAGGAGCTTCAGGGTCTCGGCCTCTCGGTCGAGCTTCTGAACCAGGAGCAAGATGACTTTGCGCTGTCCGGAGATATCACGAAGGGTGCGCTCACTGCCGGACCGAAAGGCGGAATGTGGGGCGGAGAAGTTGTTGACGAAGAGGCGCTCGCCGCAGCGGCCAGCCTGCTCGCAGAGACGACCGATGTGCAGGACGAAGCCGTCCTCGCCGCAGACGGCTGGACCGACTCTTCAACGGCAAACTCATCGTCTTCAGATTCGTCCTCCGACCAGGAGAGCGAAAAACCTGAAGATCACGGTTCATCGGAAGAGTCCCCAGAAGAGTCAGAGAACGCACAGGGAGAAAATTCTGAACCCTCTAACGCCGAGCTAGATAACGAAGAAACCGAGGAAGAGTCCAAGGGTTAAGCGACCTCCTTTTATCGACGTTAATAGCCAGAACCTGAGACACCCCGGAGCGCCAGACGGCCCGATGGAGTGGAGAGGACAGGTAGACGAATGACCACACAGGCAGGTCCAGAGTTCAACGCAATACGCATCTCCCTGGCATCGCCGGAGCAGATACGGGCATGGTCCTTTGGTGAAGTAACCAAGCCGGAGACCATCAACTACAGAACGCTCCGTCCGGAAAAAGACGGACTGTTCTGCGAACGTATTTTCGGCCCGACGAAGGACTGGGAGTGCTACTGCGGTAAGTACAAGAAGATCCGCTACAAGGGCGTCGTATGCGACCGTTGCGGCGTTGAGATCGCACGCTCCAAAGTGCGACGTGAGCGCATGGGCCACATCAGGCTTGCAGCTCCGGTAGCGCACATCTGGTTCTCAAAGGGCACGCCATCTCGGCTTGGCCTTCTACTGGACATCTCACCGCGTAACCTGGAACGTGTCCTCTACTTCGCGCAGTACATCGTGACCAGCGTGGATGAGGAAGCGCGACAGCGCGCGCTCGAAGAACTTGAGAGCTACCTCGTCGCGGAAACGACGCGTATCGACTCCGCAGCCGAAGAGGCTATCGGAGTGATTCGCGCCGCGGCTCCGCCTGAGCCTGAGCCTGAGCCTGAACCCGAACCCGAACCGCTTGCCGAAGGCGAGAAGCCGAAGAAGGTCAGGAAGCCGCGCAAGAAGACCAAGAAGCAGATGGCTGAAGATCTTGAAGCTGAAAGGGCTATTCGCGCCGCACATCCGGTCGAGTCCCAGGTGATGGCCGTTGAAGACCGCTTCACCGAGGAACGCACCGCCGTTGAAGAAGAGATCGGCGCCAAGATAGACGAGCTTAACGGGATTGCTGTCCTGGATCTGCTCACCGAGTCCCGGTATCGCGAGCTTCGTGACCGGTTTGGTGAAGTGTTCCGGGCCGCCATGGGCGCGGAAGCCACCCTGGAAATCCTTTCCGCACAATCACTTGAGGACCTTCGTGACGGGCTGCAGGACGAGGTAAAGACCACCTCCGGCCAGCGTCGGAAGAAGGCTATAAAGCGCCTGCGCGTCATCGAGGCTTTCGTCAAGTCCGGCAACAAGCCGGAGTGGATGGTCCTGACCCAACTCCCCGTCCTCCCGCCTGAGCTTCGCCCGATGGTGCAGTTGGACGGTGGCCGATTTGCTACCTCAGACCTGAACGACCTTTACCGACGTGTCATCAACCGGAACAACCGGCTAAAGAGGCTGCTTGAACTACAGGCGCCTGAGATCATCGTCCGTAACGAGAAGCGCATGCTGCAAGAGGCGGTAGACGCGCTGATCGACAACGGACGGCGTGGCCGGGCGATTTCGGGTAGCCACAACCACAAGCTGAAGTCGCTGACCGACCTCCTGCGGGGTAAACAGGGCCGGTTCCGCCAGAACCTGCTCGGCAAGCGTGTCGACTACTCCGGCCGATCGGTCATCATCGTTGGCCCGAAACTCAAACTGCACCAGTGTGGCCTTCCCAAGAAAATGGCCCTTGAGCTGTTCAAGCCGTTCGTGATGAACGCGCTTGTCGTCCGCGGCTACGCGCACAATATCAAGAGCGCAAAGCGGATGGTGGAGAGGGCGCACCCGGAGGTCTGGGACATCCTCGAAGAGGTGATCAAGAACCGTCCGGTGCTCCTGAACCGTGCGCCGACACTGCACAGGCTCGGCATCCAGGCCTTCCAGCCAATTCTGGTCGAGGGCCAGGCGATTCAGATCCACCCGCTCGTTTGTAAGGCGTTCAACGCCGACTTTGACGGCGACCAGATGGCGGTCCACGTACCGCTTTCCCGTGAAGCCGTTCTTGAGGCGCAGAGGTTGATGCTCAGCACGTACAACATGCTGGCGCCAAGCTCTGGCGAACCGATCGTTTCTCCGACCCTGGACATGGTTCTCGGCAATTTTTACCTGACGAGTGTGGAAGGTGAGGATCTGGAGGAGACCGACTCTGAAGATGACGCAGACGTTTCAGAGGTCTCGGACGAGGTAGAAACTTCTGAATCCTCCGAAAATGAGGAAGGAAAAATTGTCCGCGTTTACACAGATTTCGCTGATGCGCAACTGGCGTACGACCTCGGCGTCATCGGGCTGCGAGAGCGGATCAACGTTCGTTCTCCGGAAGATGGGGAGCAGATATCGACCACCGTGGGCCGGATCATCTTCAATGAGACGGTTCCAGAAGAACTCGGATTCCAGAACAATTTGATCGACTCCAATGCGCTCAGCGAGCTCGTAAGTGAGGCCTACGGAACGCTCGGTAACGAGCGGACGGCTGAATTCCTCGACGAACTGAAGGACATCGGATTCCGCTATGCCACGCAGTCCGGTACGACGATCGCCATTAATGACATCGTCGTACCCGCCGTGAAGAGCAAACTCCTGGCCGAAGGCGACTCACAGATCGCCAAGCTCGATGACCTGTTCCTGCAGGGAATGATTGACGAGAAGAGCCGGTACCAGGAAGCGGTCAACATCTGGATGGCCGTGAACGATAAACTCACCGAAGCGGTTCAGAAGGAACTCCCGAACTACGGTGGGACCTACGCGATGTACCGCTCTGGCGCCAAAGGAAACATTCAGCAGATCAAACAGATGGCTGGCATGCGTGGCCTGATGTCCGATCCGAAGGGCCGGATTATCGAGCTGCCGATTCGATCATCCTTCCGTGAAGGCCTGTCCGTGTTCGAGTACTTCATCTCGACTCACGGCGCCCGCAAGGGACTGGCTGACACGGCGCTTCGTACCGCCGACAGTGGCTACCTCACCCGCCGTCTCGCAGACGTCGCGCAGGACGTTATCGTTCTGTTCGAGAACTGCGGCACCGGCAACGGAGTGTGGCTTGAGACGGCAAAGTCGGAACTGGACATCCCGCTCGTTGAGCGGATTGTCTCCCGGTACCCGGCGATGCCCGTGATCCACCCGGAGACGGGCGAGGTCATGGTAGACATAGACACGCTGATGACTTCCACCGTGGCAAGCGAGATCATCGCCGCCGGGGTAGAACGCGTGCTGGCGCGCTCGCCTCTCTCATGTGAGGCAAGGAGAGGCCTGTGCCAGCGCTGCTACGGCGCATCCCTGGCCAACGGTCAGCAGGTGCTGCTTGGAGAAGCCGCAGGAATCATCGCAGCGCAGAGTATTGGCGAGCCTGGCACGCAGTTGACCATGCGTACGTTCCACACGGGTGGAATTGCCAGTGCGGTGGACATCACGAGCGGTCTGCCGAGGGTTGAAGAACTCTTCGAGGCTCGACAGCCGCGTGGAATGGCAATCCTTACCGAGGTCGACGGCACCGTTTCGTTGTCTGAGACTGTGGACAGCCGTTTTGTGACCGTGCGGAACTCCGACACGTTCAGCGAAACCTACGACATCCCGTCCAGCCACAAGGCGTTGATCAAGACGGGTTCATGGGTGGACGCGGGAACGCCGATCATCGGCATCAAGAAGACCGTTAAACTGACTGAGGAAGAGATCGCCCTGGCGTTGCCGGACGAGATCGTTTCAGAGGCCGGTGGTACGGTATCCGTCTCGAAGGGCGTCGTTACTGTGACGTGGGAAGATAGCGAGGAGCGGCAGTACGCAATTCCTGCTGCGGCCCACATCCTGGTGAACGACGGCGACGAGGTGGAGGCCGGCATCGCGCTGACCGACGGCCCGAAGTCGCCCCAGGGCATCCTGCTGATTGAAGGCCACCAGGGCGCACAGGCTTACCTGACCCAGGAAGTGCTGCGGGTGTATCGCTCACAGGGTGTGCCGATCCACGAGAAGCACGTCGAGGTGATCATTCGCCAGATGATGCGCAAGGTCCGCGTTGACACGCCCGGGAGCACCGACCTGCTGCCGGGTGAGCTCGTAGACCGGCTCGTCTATGAAGAGATAAACAACAATGTGATCTCGGAATCCGGCGATGCCGCAACGGCAAGCCCGGTACTCCTGGGCGTGACTCGTGCATCGCTGAACACCGAGAGCTTCCTCGCAGCCGCATCCTTCCAGGAGACGGCACGGGTGCTCACGGAGGCCGCGGTGAACGGCTCCGTCGACCATCTGCTTGGACTCAAGGAAAACGTGATCATCGGCCGGTTGATCCCGGCACGACTTGACCGTTCGGAAGAGGGACGCAAGAAGCTTGGGCTTGACACCATCAGGGACCGGATTGAAGGCACCCTGACCGGAACGACACAAGCGCCGCCGTCCTTCAAGGAGGCCCTCGCCTCCTTCGGGGGTGAAGCAGCGCTCGTGGCGGCAGGTGGCGGCGTGACAGACCCGGATGCCGTCCCGGCGACAGACGCGGCCGCAGTCACCAACGGCGGAAGCCCGATCACGGTGGACCTGAGCAAAGAATCATCCGGCAATGGCGATGGACTGGCGAATTTGCTGTCCGCCATCGTCGGTAAAGGCGATGACTCGTCAAAATCCAAGTCAGACAAGGAAGCGGAAAAGCCGAGCGGCGACGATTAGTCGCCGCCTAGGTTAATTCGCTTCTAACGAGACAAAATGCCAAATTAACAGGGGGCCGGGCGGTTAAGCCCGGCCCCCTGTCAGCTACAATCCTTGTTCGGGTTGGTAGCACGGGCGATTAGCTCAGCTGGTTAGAGCGCAGCGTTGACATCGCTGAGGTCGGAGGTTCGAGTCCCCCATCGCCCACCACTACTTCCCACCGGACAGGCACCTGTACAATTGATCTCATGACTCCACTCCCGGGCCGAACGTTGACTACGAGGGCGCGCACCGCATAGCGGGTTTCGCGCCCGACCCCACGCGTGAACGCCATCACGGCGAGCGCGCATGTCAATCGTTTCAGTCGGATCGCCCGCCCGAACGGTGATCCGCCCCGGCAACGGCCGACAACGCTGGCCGTTTTGATCAGGAGTCCCGTCATGTCCGCTCAGCAATCGTCAGCTGACGCCAGTTCAGACCTATCGGACCTTCGCTATCGCATGCGGCATTCCGCCGCGCACGTGATGGCGGAGGCGGTGATGAAGTTGTTCCCGGAGGCGCAGATCGCCATCGGGCCACCGACCGATGATGGTTTCTATTACGACTTTGAAGTATCACGTCCTTTCACCCCCGAGGATCTCGAGAAGATCGAGGCCCTGATGCGGAAGACGGTGAAGGCTGACACGCCCTTCAGCGGTGTAACGCTTTCACGTGAAGCAGCCCTTGATCGATTTAAGGATCAAAAGTTCAAGATCGAGCTGATCACCGATCTCCCGGAGGACGAGGAGATCACCGTCTGGAGCCACGAGTCATGGGAAGACCTGTGCGCCGGACGTCATGCCGAGTCCACGGGCAAAATCGGCGCGTTCAAGTTGCTTTCGGTAGCCGGCGCGTACTGGCGTGGCGACGAGAATCGGGAGATGTTGCAGCGCATTTACGGCACTGCATGGGAGACCGGGGAAGCGCTCGAAGCGTACCTGGATCGCATCGAGGAAGCGGAACGCAGGGACCACCGTCGGCTGGGCAGAGAACTTGGCCTGTTCTTCTTCGATCCCATCGCCCCGGCCAGCCCGTTCTTCCTGCCAAAGGGGACCATCGTCCTCAACGAGTTGATCGACTTCGTGAAGGAGTTGTACGTGAAGTACGGCTACCAGGAAGTCATGACTCCGCAAATCTTCAATACAGACCTCTGGAAACAGTCCGGGCATTACGACAACTACCTGGACAACATGTACATGATCAACGTGGACGAGCGGGAGTTCGGCGTGAAGCCGATGAACTGTCCGGCCGCGGCGATGTTGTACGCGGCAAATACGCACTCTTACCGTGAGCTGCCGATTCGATACGCCGATTTTGGACGGCTGCACCGATACGAGCGTTCCGGCGTTACACACGGGTTGATGCGCGTACGCACCTTCGTGCAGGACGACGCACACATCTTCGCCACGCTCGACCAGATAGCGCAGGAGGTGAACTCCTTCATCGCCATGCTGGACGAGGCTTACACGATTCTGGGCTTCGGCGAGTTCCGAATGGCGTTGTCCCTGAGGCCGGACAAACGGGTCGGGACCGATGAGATGTGGGACAGGGCTGAGGCCGGCCTGACCGAGGTGCTTGATGCATCAGGGCGCAAATATGATCTGGAGGAAGGCGAGGGCGCATTCTACGGACCGAAGATCGACTTCTTCGTGCCAGACGCCCTCGGCCGTGAATGGCAACTCGGAACGGTGCAGTTGGATTTCTCCCTGCCTGAGCGGTTCAACCTGCAGTACGCAGCGGAGGACGGAAGCCTGCAACCCCCTGTTGTAATCCATCGCGCCATGCTGGGATCGCTTGAGCGCTTCCTGGGCGTGCTGATCGAGCACACGGCCGGTGCCCTGCCGTTATGGCTCTCTCCGGTACAGGCGACGTTAATCCCGATCGCCGACAGACACATCCCGTTCGGACAGGAAGTCGTCGAGAAGCTCCGCGCCGTCGGCGTGCGGGCGGAGGTCAACGACGGCAACGACCGGATGGGCGCAAAAATCCGTGCGGCACAGGGTCAAAAAATACCCTACATGCTGGTGGTCGGGGACCGGGAGCAGGAAGCCAACAAGGTGGCCGTAAGGGAGCGTTCCGGTGGCGAGCTTGGGGCAGTGGATGTCGATGATTTTGTGGCGCGGGTCGTAGAGGAGATAGCGACCAGGGCTTGATCGGCGCCCGGAAATACAAGAAGTAGACGGCGAATGGAGACGGGGACCGACCCGCTTCCTAAATACCCTCTAACTGATTGGACCAACTAATTGGGCGATCCAATTCCTTCGAATACGCCCGATTTCATGCTTCGCACACGCGCGACCCGTCAATACGCAGGTAAGATACGGGCACATAGTCGGCGTTTGTCGTGATTACGATGGAATTGACCGGCGCTACCCTGTGATGACGCGTGTTTGCGGCGGAATTAGCCGCGTGCCTGGAGCAACTCTTAAATGACCTCAGAAAACATCACACTCCATCGCGGGTTAAGCGGCGTTTACTTCGACCGCACAGAGACGACCTTCATCGATGGCAAAGAAGGAAAGCTCCTCTACCGCGGATACAACATCCACGACCTGGCCAGCGCTTCTACGTTTGAAGAAACCTCGTACCTCTTGATGTACGGCGAACTTCCGACGCAGTCCCAACTGGACGATTTTGACGGGGTTCTGAAGGCCAACCGCAACATCCCGCCCGAGATAATCGACATCATCACGCTGGTCAAAAATGACCACCCTATGAGTGTGTTGCGCACAGCCGTATCAGCGCTCTCTGCGTTCGACCCCGACGCCGCCGATAACTCGTCCGAGGCGACACTTCGAAAAGGCATCCGCCTGACCTCACAGGTGCCGACCATCGTGATGGCGCACCACAACATCCGCAATGGACGCGCGCCGGTCGCGCCGAGCGAGACCCTGAGTCACGCCGCCAACTTCCTGTACATGATGGAAGGCAAAGAACCGACGGCCGAGACGGCGGCGCTCATGGACACCGACTTTGTCCTGCACGCCGACCACGGTTCAAACGCATCGGCCTTCACCGCCCGCGCGGTAGCCAGCACCAACGCCCACCTGCACGACGCAGTAACGGCCGGAATTGGCGCTCTCTCCGGTCCTTCCCACGGTGGAGCCGCTGAGAACGTCATGACCATGGCGCTTGAGATCGGCGAGCCGGAAAATGCAGCGCAGTACGTGAAGGACCTTCTCGCAGGAGGCGGCCGCGTGATGGGTTTCGGCCATCGCGTTTACCGCGCCGAGGATCCGAGGGCACGGCACCTGCGTGAGGGTGTGAGGAAGCTGAGTGAAGAGAAGGGCGAGCCGAAGTGGTACGGCATTCTTGAGGCCGTCCAGAAGGCGATGACGCCTTACGGCCGCCGAGGCATCCACGTTAACGTGGACTTCTTCGCCGGCGTGATCTACTACCTGAACGGCATCCCGCACGATCTGTTCGTACCGATCTTCGCTGTCGGCCGGATCCCCGGCTGGACGGTGCAGGTTATCGAGCAGTTTGAGCACAACATCCTGCTCCGCCCGCTGCTCCAGTACTCGGGGCCAGAAGAACGCAAATACGTTCCGATGTCCGAGCGCTAGATCGGCCAATCGACCCGATAGTCTTGTTGAGGAGGGACGCCGTACTGGCGTCCCTTTTCTTTTTGACCGCTCCAGTCAGACTTATTCCCGGCGACAAATCCCATGACATCCCCTGACGCATACCCGGACCTGGAACGACGGATTCGTCAACGAATCGCGTCCAACGGCCCGATCACGTTTGCCGAGTTCATGGATGATGCGCTGTATGGCGATGGCGGCTACTACACGCGCCCTCATCGGATCAGCCCCGTAAGTCCAGAGGGGGACTACTTCACCAGTCCATCGTCACACCCCGCGTTCGGTGCGTTGATCGCCGTTCAATTGCGTGACTTCTGGGAATTGCTGGGCCAGCCGGACATGTTCGACGCCTTGGAATTGGGTTCAGGTGACGGGACATTGGCCCGGGATGTGGTTGATTACGCCCGCTTACTTGATGGCGGTTTCTCCGAAGCCCTGAGATACACGGAGTTCGACCGCAGCACATCCGATCCTGGCGCCCTGCCGGTCGGCATCACGGGCTGCGTGTTGTCCAACGAGTTGCTGGACGCGTTCCCGGTCCACCGCTTCTTGATAGATGGCGGCTCGATTCTCGAGCTGTACGTTGGGGTTGAGGACGGCGTGCTTGTGGAGTCAGCCGGGCCGGTGTCGCAGCCGGAGATCGCCGAGCGAGTCACCCCGTTCATCTCCGATCTCCCGGACGGCTACCGCGGCGAGGTCAATCTCGGGTTAGGGGCGTGGGCAGATCGCGTCGCAGGGATCCTGGAGAGCGGGTATGTGTTGACCATCGATTACGGCGAGATGACGAGAGAGCTTTACAGGCCAGGTCGCTCCGAAGGTAGCTTGCGGGCCTACTACCGTCACACGCTCTCGCAGGACCTGTTCCAGCACGTCGGCGACCAGGATCTAACGGCCCACGTCGACTTTTCAGCGGTGGACGCCGAGCTGGCCAGCGCAGGGTTCGAAGCGCTGGGCATGACAACCCAGACGGCGTTCCTGGACCAGCTGGGGATTCGCTCGCTCCTCGCCCATCTACCCGGGCTCGACCTCCCCGCAAACGAGATCGACCGAAACCGGATGCCAATGCTCTGGCTGGCGCGGCCGGACGGGCTTGGCCGATTCAAAGTAGCGTTCCACTGCCGGGGTGTCGAAGCGCGAAGTCCTATCGGGTTGGACAGCCGGGGGGCCGATCACGATTCCTTATTGCTGCCGCCCGTCATACTAACGCGCGACTATCGCCACTTCGATCTCGTCGGCGGTGCCTACCCGGACTCTTTTGGAGGCGGGAGTGGCGAAATCACGGCGACATGGGCGGAGTTGCTCGGCGAGGATGATGAGACTACGGCGTAGGGGCGGGGCTTGCCCCACTCGGGCCAGTGCCCTGGGACTAAAGTCAGCGCCCTGAGGCTCTCGAAGGGCCTGGGGCCGCAATTACGCGTCGTACATCGGACAACGCGCTTGTCCCCATGGGCGGATTGCGATCCGTCCATGTTCCCCTCACCCTGATCCCTCTCCCATTAGGAGAGGGATCGTGGACGACTAACCCTTCGCGATCCTCAGCAGCTCCTGCGGGTCCGGCAGTTCTCCGGGTGGGTATGTTCGGGCGTCCAGGATCAGGCCCGAACTGTCTATCACAAAACTTGACCGGCCGGCCACGCCTCGGTCCTCGTTATAAATCCCGTAGGCCTGCGCGACGGCGCCCTTGGGGTGGAAATCGGCGAGCAGCTTGAAGCTGATGCCGCCGTTGGCCTCGGCGAACGCCTTCTGCGAAGCGAAAGAATCGACGCTCACGTCGAGGATCTCTACGCCGGCCGCCTTGTAGTCATCCTGGTTCTCACGGAACCGTTTAAGTTGGTTCGTTCAGCCGCCGGTGAAACTAAGCGGATGAAAAGCGAGCACCACCGGATTGCCCCTGAGCTCGCTCAACGTGATCGGTTCGTTCTCGTGCGACGCCAGCGTAAAGTCCGGCGCCGATATTCCTGCCTCGATGGCCATATTTCAGTCATCCTCCCCGGGTTTGATACGTTTCAGGTCAGGTCCGCAACTAATCTGCGGCCGTTAAATCCTCATCTGGCTGCCAGCGCAGATACGGGTGCCGTGCCGCGTTGGCCTCATCCAGTCTGGTGTTTGGCGTGTCGTGCGGTGCTTCGTGCAACAGATCGGGATCGGAATCGATCTCTTTATTGATCTGCCGCATCACCGCGATAAACCGGTCCAGCGTGTCCTTCGTCTCCGTCTCGGTAGGCTCAACCATGAGCGCTTCCGGGACGATCAACGGAAAGTACATCGTCGGCGGGTGAATCCCGTAGTCGATCAGCCGCTTTGAGATGTCCAGCGCAGATATGCTCTTGGCCTTCTGAGCCTGTGGCGACAGCACACACTCGTGCATGCAGACACGGTCTGCGGCGATACCGAACTCATCCGAAAGCGCTGTTCGGATGTAGTTGGCGTTGATGATGGCGTTCTCGGACACTTCCCGCATGCCCTCCGCGCCGACCGCCCGTATGTAGGCGTAAGCCCGCACCAGCACGCCGAAGCTGCCGTGGAATCCGTTGACCCGGCCTACTGTCTTGTCCGGCGCGCCAAAGCGGTACGTATCGCCATCTCGCTCGACCACCGGGGTCGGCAGATAGGGCGCAAGCGTGTCAGAAACGAGCACCGGCCCGGCTCCCGGACCACCACCGCCGTGCGGGGTGGAGAAGGTCTTGTGGAGATTCGAGTGGGCGATGTCGAAGCCCAGATCGCCCAGTTTCACGATACCCAGCAGCGCGTTCAGGTTTGCGCCGTCTGCGTACACGAGCCCACCGGCCTCATGAACAATG
>Ga0209554_1001384_pt1 | contig 18375 bp, 12 predicted proteins | sample MarorgKNORR_S2LV_5_FD_188221 | JGI IMG/M metagenome (GOLD analysis project Ga0209554, IMG submission 188221) | Marine microbial communities from the Southern Atlantic Ocean, analyzing organic carbon cycling - Bottom_A/KNORR_S2/LV (SPAdes) (version 2) | ecosystem: Environmental > Aquatic > Marine...
ATATGTCGAAGGAAAAATTTGAGCGGACAAAACCGCATTGTAACGTTGGCACGATTGGTCACGTTGACCATGGTAAAACGACGCTGACAGCAGCGATCACGAAGGTTCTTGCTGAATCTGGCGGCGCTGAGTTCACCGATTATGCCGACATTGATAAGGCACCGGAAGAACGTGAGCGCGGTATTACGATCTCAACGGCGCATGTTGAGTATGAAACTGAGGCGCGTCACTACGCCCATGTCGATTGCCCGGGCCACGCTGACTATGTCAAGAACATGATCACCGGCGCGGCGCAGATGGACGGCGCTATTTTGGTTGTGAGCGCGGCTGACGGCCCGATGCCTCAAACCCGCGAACATATCTTGTTGGCCCGCCAAGTGGGTGTGCCGGCGTTGGTTGTTTACTTGAACAAAGTTGATCAGGTTGATGACGAAGAGCTTTTGGAACTGGTTGAAATGGAAGTCCGCGAACTGCTGTCTTCCTATGATTTCCCAGGCGACGATATTCCGATCATTACCGGTTCTGCTTTGGCGGCGCTGGAAGGTGGCGACGAGGCGACCGGCAAAGAAAGCATCAACAAACTGATGGCAGCGGTTGACGAGTATATCCCGCAACCTGATCGTCCGATTGATCAGCCGTTCTTGATGCCGATTGAGGATGTGTTCTCGATCTCTGGTCGGGGTACGGTTGTGACCGGTCGTATTGAAAGCGGAATTATCAATATCGGTGATGAAGTTGAGATCATCGGCATCAAAGAAACACAAACCACGACCTGTACCGGTGTTGAGATGTTCCGCAAATTGCTCGATCGCGGTGAAGCGGGTGATAACGTTGGTGTGCTGTTACGGGGTACCAAGCGCGAAGACGTTGAGCGTGGCCAAGTTGTGGCAGCGCCGGGTTCGATCACGCCGCATAAGAAGTTTACGTGTGAATCTTATATTTTGACGAAGGAAGAGGGTGGCCGTCATACGCCGTTCTTTGCCAATTATCGTCCACAGTTTTACTTCCGCACAACAGACGTGACGGGCATGGTTGAATTGCCGGCTGGCACCGAGATGGTGATGCCGGGTGACAATATCACCATGACGGTTGAGTTGATTACACCGATTGCCATGGACCAAGGCTTGCGCTTCGCTATTCGCGAAGGTGGCCGAACCGTTGGTGCCGGTGTCGTCGCTGAAATTATCGAATAAGACATAGGGGTATAGCTCAGTTGGTAGAGCGGCGGTCTCCAAAACCGCAGGTCGCGGGTTCGAACCCTGCTGCCCCTGCCAGTTTCTGAGAAGTACGGCACTAATGAGAGTAACAAGAGAAACGGAATTAAACAGCAAGAATGGCTAAAATAAGTCCTTTACAGTTTTTGCAGCAGGTACGCCAAGAGACCTCCAAAGTCACCTGGCCGACGCGCAAAGAAACCATGATTTCCACTGTGATGGTGTTTGTTATGGTGATCATTGCGGCGCTGTTTTTCTTTGCTGTTGATCAGGTTCTGTCTGCGGGTGTGAAGCTCGTATTCGGATTGGGGGGCTAACAACATGGCTCACCGCTGGTACGTTATTCATGTTTACTCTGGCTTTGAACGTAAAGTCGCAGACTCTATTGAAGAGCAGGCGCGTCAATCCCATCTCGCAGATGAGATTGAACAAGTTCTGGTGCCAATGGAAGAAGTTGTTGAGATGCGCCGCGGCGAAAAAGTAAATGCTGAGCGTAAATTTTTCCCAGGTTACGTCCTGGTGAATATGGATATGTCCGACGAAAGTTGGCACTTGGTCATGAATACGCCGAAGGTTACCGGCTTTTTGGGATCGCGCGGTCGTCCAACGCCGATCACCAAAGCTGAAGCCGACAGGATTATTCACCAAGTTGAAGAAGGAATTGAGCGTCCGAAGCCATCCATTACCTTTGATATTGGCGAGCAAGTCCGTGTGAGTGACGGACCTTTTGCTTCCTTCAATGGCATGGTTGAAGACGTGGATGAGGAAAAAGCACGGCTTAAAGTTTCGGTTTCGATCTTTGGTCGGTCAACGCCTGTGGAGTTGGAATACTCTCAGGTTGAGAAATTATAGGAATTTGCGACATCAATTGTCGCTAACCCGTGCGGGAGGCTAGCCATAGCCGCACCGCGCGACCCAGTTGGTTCTAACATGGTGTTAGGTCCAATAAACTTTAGAACCTGTTGGCCCTTTTTGGGGACAACTTAATTTTATAACTGAGGTATGAAATGGCAAAAAAAATTGACAGCTACATTAAGCTTCATATTCCCGCGGGGCAGGCAAATCCGTCTCCGCCCGTTGGTCCGGCTTTAGGTCAAGCTGGTTTGAATATTATGGAGTTCTGCAAATCATTTAACGCAAAGACCCAAAACCTGGAACAGGGTATGCCTATTCCAGTGAAAATTACGGTCTATGCTGATAAGACGTTCACGTTTGAGCAAAAATCAGCACCGGCGAGCTACTATATTAAGAAGGCAGCGCGTTTGGGGAAAGGTTCAGGAACACCCGGTCTCGAAACCGTCGGGTCCGTTTCGATGGCTCAATTGCGCGAAATTGCAGAGCATAAAAAAGAAGATTTAAACGCCAATGATGTCGACGCCGCTTGCAAAATTTTAGCAGGCTCCGCGCGTTCGATGGGCATCACCGTGGTGGGTCATTAAAATGGCTAATCGCGGAAAACGTCTAAACAGCGCTTATGAATCTTTTGACAAGTTGGCTGATCATGCGGTTGGCGATGCGGTCAAAATCATTCTTGATGCAAAGAAAACCAAATTCGACGAAACCGTCGAAGTCGCCATCAACTTAGGTGTTGATCCACGTCATGCAGATCAAATGGTTCGTGGTGTGGTTTCCCTGCCAAACGGTACAGGCAAATCTGTGACGGTTGCGGTCTTTGCTAAAGAAGATAAAGCCGAGGAAGCAAAAGCAGCTGGTGCAGAATTTGTTGGTGCCGAAGATTTAGCCGAGCAAATTCAAAAAGGTGAAATTGAGTTTGATCGCTGTATCGCAACGCCGGACATGATGGCAATTGTCGGACGGCTCGGTAAAATATTGGGGCCCAAAGGCCTGATGCCAAACCCGAAACTCGGCACGGTTACGCCAAATGTTGGTGATGCAGTTAAATCTGTCAAAGGCGGCGAAATAGAATTTAGAGTCGAAAAAGCCGGCATCATTCATGCCGGTGTCGGCAAAACAAGTTTCTCTCACGAAGCTCTGGTTGAAAATGTGAACGCGTTTGTGGGCGCTATTGTTGCAGCGAAACCCACTGGTTCCAAAGGAACTTATGTAAAACGTGTGACATTGACGTCGACCATGGGACCTGGTGTGAGATTGGATACATCAAATCTGTCTGGCTAAGGCCGATCAGATTAAATAGGAATTTCTGTTGTCTGTTTTGGCAGCAGATTAGGAGAGGTCGAAAATATTTTAGGCTTTTCTGACCTGTCCGAGACTGCAGGTGTTGTCGAATTTGGCGACATAATAATTAAGTAGCCTGCATAGATGGTGATGAGACATTTTTCCGATCAAATTTTGATCGAGGATGGCTCGAACTGACGACTTGGATAGGGCGAACCGGTTTTTGAGAAGTGTACTCGAAAACTAAACGCTAACCGCATGAGGCGGAGGGGGAACTCTCCAATTTATGCAAACACGGAGACGATTCGTGGACCGTAAAGCTAAAGAAGAGCAGGTTGCCTCGCTCAAGCAAACGTTCGAAGATTCGGAAATGGTCGTTGTTACTCATTATATTGGGATGACAATGCCGGAAATGACCGATCTTCGAAGACGTATGCGTGAAGCAGGTGCCAATTTTAAGGTCACTAAGAATCGCCTTACGCGTCTCGCCCTGCAAGATACTGATTTTGAATCCTTAACGGACCTGATGACGGGCCCAACCGCTCTCGCTTATTCCACCGATCCGGTGGCGGCAGCGAAAACGGCCGTCAACTATTCTAAGGATAATGACAAATTAGTGATCTTGGGAGGTGTCTTCAACGGGCAACCGCTGGATGTGGATGCTGTCAAAAACTTAGCCAAACTGCCGTCCTTGGACGAGCTGCGTGGCAAGCTTGTTGGCATGATCCAAACCCCAGCAACCCGCATCGCCTGCGTGCTTCAAGCACCTGGCGCGCAGGTAGCTCGTGTGATTGGCGCCTACGGAGCGAAAGGCGAAGAGGCTGCTTAGCGGCTAACGTTTTAAACAGTTTGAGCCAAAAGGAGATTTTATTATGGCTGACATAGAAAAAATTGCTGAAGACTTATCAGCTTTGACCGTTATTGAAGCGGCAGAGTTGAGCACATTACTTGAAGAAAAATGGGGCGTTTCTGCAGCTGCACCTGTTGCAGTTGCTGCTGGCCCTGCTGACGATGCCGGTGGTGAAGCCGCTGCGGAGAAAGATACGTTCGAAGTCGTTCTCGCATCTTTTGGTGAGAAAAAGATCAACGTGATTAAAGAAGTTCGTGCAATCACGGGTCTTGGCTTGAAAGAAGCTAAAGACATGGTCGAAGCGGCACCAACGACTGTCAAAGAAGACGCTACTAAAGAAGAAGCTGACGAAATTAAAGCTAAGCTTGAAGGAGCTGGCGCTACTGTCGAGCTTAAATAGGGTTTATCTGCTGACACTTTTATAAGTGGCGGCAGCGTTATCCGCGATGTTGGGCGGTTTGGTCACGAGATCGAACCGTCCGGTATCGACTAAAAGAATACCACATCCGCACGGATGGGTCCGCCGAGACCGAGATAGTGGATGTGCAGTTCCGGTACGATTTACTCAATAACAGGGTAAATGTGCCTTTTCGCTTTTCTTCTGGGTTGTCCAGTGGAGGCGGTGTCCGGTTCTTCGCCCAATGCGGCGATTGGAAGAAGTTCGGGACGTAGTGAGTTATAGCTACGAGGAGCTGCAATGACTGATCGTTCATTTACTGGTCGTAAACGTATACGTAAATCCTATGGTCGTATTCCCACGGTTATACCAATGCCGAACCTTATCGAGGTTCAGAAAAATTCCTATGAGAGTTTCCTGCAACGCGATATCCCGAAAGATGATCGCACAGATACAGGTCTCCAAGAAGTCTTCAAATCGGTCTTTCCTATTAAAGATTTCTCAGAGCGAGGAACTCTTGAATTCGTAGATTACGAATTCGAAGATCCTAAATATGACGTTGAGGAATGTCAGCAACGGGGCATGACATATGCTGCGCCGTTGAAAGTGACCCTCCGTCTGGTTGTTTGGGATATCGATGAAGATACCGACGCTCGTTCTGTTCGCGACATTAAAGAACAAGTCGTTTATATGGGTGAAATGCCTTTGATGACCGGCAATGGCACATTCGTTGTCAACGGCACAGAGCGGGTGATTGTATCTCAAATGCACCGTTCTCCTGGCGTGTTCTTCGATCACGATAAAGGTAAGACGCATTCTTCAGGTAAGTTCCTGTTTGCAGCTCGCGTTATTCCCTATCGTGGTTCCTGGCTCGATTTTGAATTTGATGCCAAAGATCTCGTTTATGTCCGTATCGATCGCCGCCGCAAATTGCCGGTAACGACCATGTTGCTGGGCCTCGATAATGCTGCGACGGCTGCAAAGCGTGCAAAGCTTGCTGCTCTAGGTAAATCACTTGATCCGCTTGAAGCTGAGGGCATGTCACCTGAAGAAGTTCTCAAGTATTTCTATGACACAACCAATTATGTTCGTAATAAAAAAGGTTGGCAGATTCCTCTCGATGGTGATTCATTGCGTGGATTGAAACTTGATTACGATTTGCTAAACGGTAAATCTGGCCGGGTTGCAGTTGAAGCTGGGACAAAACTAACGCCGCGTGTTCTACGTGATCTTGAGAAAAAAGGGATCACCGAATACATCGCGCCGCATGCGGAAATTATTGGCCGCTTCGCTTCTGAAGACATCGTAAATACCAAAACAGGTCTGGTATATCTTGAAGCCGGCGATGAAATCACCGAAGAAATCCTGGAAGAGCTGGACGAAGCAAAGATTGCTGAAATTCCTACTCTTGCAATCGATCATGTCAATGTGGGCCCTTATATTCGGAACACTTTGGCAGCTGATAAGAACTCAAACCGTGAAGAAGCGCTGATCGATATTTATCGCGTCATGCGTCCGGGTGAGCCGCCGATCATTGAAACGGCTGACACTCTGTTCCAAGGCTTGTTCTTTGATTCTGATCGTTACGACCTATCTGCTGTGGGCCGGGTTAAAATGAACTCCCGCCTTGAGCAGGAAACTGACGACACTGTTCGCGTATTGCGCCGGGAAGACATCATGGAAGTTGTCAGAATCTTGGTCGATCTGAAAAACGGTAAGGGCGACATCGATGATATTGATCACCTCGGCAACCGCCGCGTTCGCTCGGTCGGAGAGTTGATGGAAAATCAATATCGTATTGGCCTGTTACGGATGGAACGTGCCATACGTGAACGTATGAGCTCGGTCGATATTGATACCGTTATGCCGCACGATCTGATCAATGCGAAACCAGCCGTGGCTGCGGTTCGTGAATTCTTTGGTTCTTCTCAGTTGAGCCAATTTATGGATCAAACCAATCCGCTTTCAGAAATTACGCATAAGCGTCGTCTCTCAGCTTTGGGACCAGGTGGTCTGACCCGAGAACGAGCCGGCTTCGAAGTGCGGGACGTGCATCCGACCCACTATGGTCGAATTTGCCCGATTGAAACGCCGGAAGGTCCAAATATTGGTTTGATCAACAGTCTCGCAACTTATGCTCGCGTCAATCAATACGGCTTTATTGAAAGCCCGTATCGAAAAGTGAGCAAGGGCAAAGTATCAAGCGATGTGGTTTATCTCTCTGCCATGGATGAAGGTCGCTATGCCATCGCCCAGGCCAATGAAGCCATCGATAAAGCTGGCAAATTTGAACATGATCTTATTACCTGCCGCCAAGCGGGTGATGTGCTCATGGTGCCGTCCGAAGAAGTTGATTTTATTGACGTTTCACCGAAACAGATTGTGTCTGTTGCTGCGGCTTTGATCCCCTTCCTTGAAAACGATGACGCCAACCGTGCATTGATGGGCTCTAACATGCAACGCCAGGCCGTGCCGTTGATCCGTGCTGAGGCGCCGCTCGTTGGTACCGGTATGGAAGAAACAGTTGCGCGCGACTCTGGTGCAACGATCATCGTCAAACGGGCGGGTACAATCGATCAGATCGATGGTACGCGTATCGTTATTCATACTGATGAAGATGCCAGCAATAAATCTGCGCCAGGTGTTGATATCTACACATTGCAGAAATTCCAGCGTTCGAACCAAAATACCTGCATCAACCAGCGTCCGCTGGTAAAAGTGGGTGATCGGGTCGTGCCTGGTGATATCATCGCTGATGGTCCGTCTACGGAAATTGGTGAGTTGGCTTTGGGGCGTAACGTTCTCGTCGCCTTCATGCCATGGAATGGATACAACTTCGAAGATTCAATTCTGATCTCTGAACGTATTGTTCGTGAAGACGTCTTTACTTCCATCCACATCGAAGAGTTCGAAGTGATGGCTCGGGATACCAAGCTTGGTCAGGAAGAGATCACGCGAGATATTCCAAACGTCGGTGAAGAAGCGCTCAAAAATATGGATGAAGCTGGCATTGTTTATATCGGTGCCGAAGTTCATCCGAACGATATCTTGGTTGGTAAAGTGACGCCGAAAGGTGAATCGCCAATGACGCCGGAAGAAAAACTCTTGCGGGCGATCTTTGGTGAGAAAGCTTCTGATGTTCGTGATACTTCCTTGCGTTTGCCACCAGGTGTTGCGGGTACGGTCGTTGAAGTTCGTGTCTTCTCACGCCGCGGCGTGGATAAAGATGAACGTGCGCTTGCAATTGAGCGTGCAGAAATCGAACGCCTCGCTAAAGATAGAGACGATGAGATTGCGATTTTGGAACGCAGCTTCCATGCGCGCATTCGCGAACGTCTTTTGAACAAGAAAATTGTCAGTGGCCCGAAAGGCTTAACTGTCGGTATGAAAGTCACTGAAGAAGTTCTTGAAAAGCTCACTGCTGGCCAAATGCTCCAGATCGTTGTCTCGGTTGACAAGGCGATGGGCGAAATTGAAGGCCTGAAAAAACAACTCGAAGAAGGTGTTGGAGAATTCCAAAGCCGCTTTGAGGACAAGGTTGATAAGCTTGAGCGTGGTGATGAGCTGCCTCCTGGCGTTATGAAGCTGGTTAAAGTCTTCGTTGCTGTGAAACGTAAGTTGCAGCCTGGCGATAAGATGGCTGGCCGTCACGGTAACAAAGGTGTCATCTCTCGTATCATGCCGGTCGAAGACATGCCTGCGTTGGAAGATGGTACGGCTGTTGATATCGTGCTGAACCCATTGGGTGTGCCTTCACGTATGAATGTGGGTCAAATTCTTGAAACCCATCTAGGTTGGGCTTGTGCAGGTCTTGGCCGCCAAGTCGGAGATGCGCTTGAAGCCATAAATCATGGTGAAGGCACAATGAAAGAACTTCGCGATACGCTCAAATTTGCCTATGGCGACGATACCTACAAAGCTGACATTGCAGATATGGAAGATGACGCTATCATCGAACTTTCGGAAAATGTCACAAATGGTGTGCCGATTGCGACGCCAGTATTTGATGGTGCGAATGAGGCGGATATCAACGAGGCACTTGAAAAAGCTGGAGTTGCTACCTCCGGTCAGGTGACGCTGTTTGATGGTCGAACCGGTGAGAATTTTGATCGCGAAGTGACGGTTGGATATATCTATATCCTCAAACTGCATCACTTGGTCGATGATAAAATCCATGCCCGTTCAATTGGACCATACAGTCTTGTTACCCAGCAACCGCTGGGTGGTAAGGCGCAATTCGGTGGTCAGCGATTTGGTGAGATGGAAGTGTGGGCGCTTGAAGCGTATGGCGCTGCATATACATTGCAAGAAATGCTGACTGTAAAATCGGACGATGTCTCAGGTAGAACAAAAGTCTACGAAGCCGTTGTCCGGGGTGATGACTCGTTTGAAGCTGGAATTCCAGAAAGCTTCAACGTGTTGGTCAAGGAGCTGCATTCACTCGGCTTAAATGTCGAGCTGAAACAACGCAGCGTCTAAGTCACCCTCGGTAACAACGGTTTTAAAGGAGAATATCAATGAATGAGTTAATGCGGATTTTCGAACCAGCCCAGGGAACGCAACGTTTTGATCAAATCGCGATCAGCATTGCCAGCCCGGAGCGTATTCGCTCTTGGTCCTTTGGTGAAATTAAGAAGCCAGAAACCATTAACTACCGGACCTTCAAACCTGAGAGGGACGGACTTTTCTGCGCACGTATTTTTGGTCCAATCAAAGATTACGAATGTTTGTGCGGTAAATATAAACGTATGAAGTATAAAGGCATCGTTTGCGAAAAATGCGGTGTTGAAGTCACGCTTACCAAAGTGCGGCGTGACCGCATGGGCCATATTGAGTTAGCCGCACCTGCTGCACATATCTGGTTTATGAAGTCGCTGCCATCGCGTACTGGCTTGATGCTTGATATGACGCTCAAAGATTTAGAGCGCGTGCTTTATTTCGAAAACTATGTTGTCTCCGAGCCGGGGCTCACGCCGCTGCTCGAAAAGCAATTGCTGACGGAAGAAGAATATCAAGACGCGGTTGATGAGTATGGTGAAGATAGCTTCCAAGCCGGTATCGGTGCTGAAGCAATTCGCGACATGCTCAAGGAAATTGATCTTGAGGAACAGCTGGAAACATTGCGCGTTGAATTAAAAGAAACCGGCTCAGAAGCAAAACGCAAAAAATTCGTTAAGCGTCTTAAGCTGGTTGAAGCCTTCATCTCTTCTGGTGCGCGTCCTGAATGGATGATCCTCGAAGTGGTGCCGGTTATTCCGCCAGAACTTCGTCCTTTGGTGCCCTTGGATGGTGGCCGTTTTGCGACCTCCGATTTGAACGATCTTTATCGCCGAGTGATTAACCGGAACAACCGTCTGAAGCGGCTGATTGAGCTACGCGCTCCTGAAATCATCGTGCGTAACGAAAAACGCATGCTGCAGGAATCTGTTGATGCCTTGTTTGATAACGGTCGTCGTGGCCGGGCCATTACCGGTGCCAACAAACGCCCTTTGAAATCTCTTTCAGATATGCTTAAGGGTAAACAAGGTCGTTTCCGTCAAAACCTGCTTGGTAAACGTGTTGACTACTCGGGTCGTTCGGTGATCGTGGTGGGGCCGGAGCTGATGCTCCATCAATGCGGGCTGCCAAAGAAGATGGCGCTCGAACTATTTAAGCCGTTCGTCTATTCGAGGCTTGAGAGATATGCAATGGCGACAACGATTAAAGCCGCCAAGCGTATGGTCGAGAAAGAACGTCCAGAAGTTTGGGACATTCTTGAAGAAGTGATCCGTGAGCATCCGGTCATGTTGAACCGGGCACCAACGCTTCACCGTTTGGGCATCCAAGCGTTTGAGCCAGTGCTGATTGAAGGTAAAGCCATTCAGCTTCACCCATTGGTCTGTACGGCTTTCAATGCTGACTTTGATGGTGACCAAATGGCGGTTCACGTGCCGTTGTCTCTCGAAGCTCAGCTTGAAGCACGTGTGTTGATGATGTCAACGAACAACATCCTCAGCCCAGCCAATGGTAAGCCAATCATCGTTCCATCTCAGGATATCGTTCTCGGTCTTTATTACATGACCTTGCAACGCGATGGCGAGAAGGGCGAAGGCATGATTCTGGTCGATGGCGAAGAGATCGAACATGCATTGAATGAAGGTGCTGTAAGCCTACACGCCAAAATCACCACACGTTATGAAACTGTGGATGAAAATGGTGATCCGATTACCCGCCGGGTTGAATCAACGCCGGGTCGGATGCTGGTGGCTGAACTCTTGCCGCGTCATCCAAAAGTGCCATTCGAATTGGTCAACCGGTTGCTGACCAAAAAAGATGTCTCGACCGTTATTGACGAAGTGTATCGTCATTGTGGGCAGAAAGAGACGGTTATCTTTGCCGACCGAATCATGGGACTTGGTTTCCGCAACGCTTGTATTTCTGGTATCTCCTTCGGCAAAGACGATCTTGTTGTACCTGACTCCAAAGAGAAAATGGTCAGTGAGACAGAGCAGCTTGTTGAATCCTATGAGCGTCAATATCTCGACGGCCTGATCACGCAAGGTGAGAAGTACAACAAAGCGGTAGATGCTTGGTCACGTTGTACTGATCTCGTTGCTGATGCGATGATGGCTGAAATTCAGAAAATCGAACCCGGTAAACCAGTGAACTCGGTTTTCATGATGGCCGATTCCGGAGCACGTGGTTCGGCTGCTCAAATGAAACAGCTTGCGGGAATGCGGGGCCTGATGGCCAAACCTTCCGGTGAGATCATTGAGACGCCGATCATTTCTAACTTTAAAGAAGGTCTATCGGTGCTTGAGTACTTCAACTCAACTCACGGCGCGCGTAAAGGTCTGGCTGATACGGCTCTTAAAACAGCTAACTCCGGCTATCTCACACGTCGTCTGGTTGACGTTGCTCAAGATTGCATCATCAATGAAGTCGATTGCGGTACCAAAGACAGTATTACTGTTAGCGCTGTGATCGAAGGCGGTGACATGATTCTCTCTTTGGGCGACCGAATTCTTGGCCGTACCGTTGCCGAGGATGTTATCGATCCAGAAAGCGGTGATGTTTTGATCAAGCGGAATACATTGCTTGATGAGGTCGCTAGCGAAACCTTGGATGAAGCGGAAATTGAAACCGTTCGGGTTCGCTCAGTGCTCACTTGTGAAACTAAATCAGGTGTTTGCGGTGCGTGTTACGGCCGTGATCTTGCCCGCGGTACGCCTGTGAATATGGGTGAAGCTGTTGGTGTTATTGCCGCTCAGTCAATTGGCGAGCCGGGTACTCAGCTTACGATGCGGACGTTCCACATTGGTGGCGCGGCGCAACGGGGCGCTGAGCAATCAGCCATTGAAGCCAATGCAGATTCCAAAGTTAAATTGGTCAACTGTAGCGTCGTCAAAAACAGCTCCAAAGTAAACATCGTGATGACACGAAATGCTGAAATTTTGTTGATCGACGGCAAAGGCCGCGAGCGTGCGCGTCACCGTATTCCGTATGGTGCGAAACTTCTGACAAAAGATAAGGCGAAAGTTGAGCGTGGACAGAAACTCGCTGAATGGGATCCTTACACCTTGCCAATCATTACCGAGAAAGAAGGTATTGCGAACTATGTTGACCTTGAAGAAGGCATCACCATGCGTGAGGTGGTTGATGAAGCGACGGGCATTTCCAGCCGCGTTGTGATCGATTGGAAACAGGCACCACGCGCCGCTGATCTTCGACCGCGGGTCACACTGCGAGACAAAAAAGACAATGTTCTCACTTTGGGCAATGGTCTTGAAGCGCGCTACTTTATGTCGGTGGATGCAATTCTTTCTGTTGAAAACGGTCAGAGCGTAAACGCAGGCGATGTGTTGGCTCGCATTCCTAGAGAAGGTTCAAAGACGCGTGACATTACCGGCGGTCTGCCGCGTGTTGCGGAACTCTTTGAAGCTCGTATTCCGAAAGACCATGCGATCATCAGCGAAAATGAAGGCCGCATCAAATTCGGTAAAGATTACAAAAACAAACGCCGGATTGTTGTTGTTCCTGACGACAAAGAAGAAGAGCCAATGGAATACATGATTCCGAAAGGCAAACACATCAGCGTACAAGAAGGTGACTACGTTGAACGTGGTGATGCCTTGATGGATGGTAATCCTGTGCCGCATGACATCTTGAAAGTTATGGGTGTCGAAGCTTTGGCCAACTACCTGATAGACGAAATCCAAGATGTCTATCGTCTGCAAGGTGTGCGGATTGATGACAAACATATCGAAGTTATCGTTCGTCAAATGTTGCAGAAAATTGAAGTCACGAATGGCGGCGATACGACCTATCTTGTAGGTGAGCTCATTGATCGGATTGAATTCGAAAAGGAAAATGACACTACCAAAGCCAGAAAAGGTAAAATCGCGACAGGTAACCCGATGCTTCAGGGTATTACCAAAGCCAGCTTGCAAACATCATCCTTCATCTCAGCGGCCTCCTTCCAAGAGACCACACGGGTGCTTACCGAGGCGGCAGTCTCCGGTAAGCGTGATAACCTGGTAGGCCTGAAGGAAAATGTGATTGTGGGCCGTTTGATCCCAGCGGGTACCGGCGCAGTGATGGGCAATTTCCGTAAGATTGCAGCGGACCGTGATAAGAAGCTCGGCGGCGGCGAAGAAGAAGTGGCAGCGATTGAAGATGCTTCCGGTTCTGAAAAGCCTACCGAAGAAGTGGTCGCTGAAGCAGGAGAATAACTCTTCTACATATAGATACCTAGAAAAGCCTCGCTGGTGAAAATCAGCGGGGCTTTTTACTGTCTGCTTGTGGAAATCCCCCGATCGTCACTGCTCATTTTTGTGCCTTGGCAGCACTCGGGGAACTCACTCAATTGGAGAATGAGAATTTTCCCAGGTTAAAATATGACTCCACTCCCTCCTTAATCTTTCCCCACCTGCCTCTGCCGAAGCTACGCGCAGGCAGGTCAAGGGAGAGGAAAGTGGGATTTGGATATTTGCATCTATTCTTCCCCTCCCTCGATGGGGGGGATTGAGGGGAGGGTGGTTCTGGTTAGAAAAAAGGGAAATATGATGTATTATTTCTTTCTATAATTGTGCTATTTTATCCCAACAAATAAAAAATTGGATTCTTCCATGAAGATTTTTTCGTTTGTTTGGTTGTTTTGGTTTTAATGGCGTCTGCGAAATCATATTCTTAATCGATCGACATAACTGATAAAATTATTAATATCGGAAAGCCTACCGAAGCCCGATTTCCCTCAGGGCATTCGGTATTTGCCCGCAACGTGTGGGACCTTAAATCATATAAAAATCGCCTTTATATAGGATCGGGCGATTCTGTTAAAAATGCCGGGCCAATCGATATATGGTCATATAATCCCACGTCTGAAAAATTCGAAAACGAATTTACTGTGCCTGATGAGGAGATCAGAAGTTTTAAAGTGTTGAACGGCGCACTCGTCGTACCAGGTATTGACCCAAAAGGTCCATGGGACCTCGGAAACTTCTACCAGCTGAAAGATGGAGTTTGGAAGACAATAAGAAATATTTTCAACGGCATTCACAACTTAGACATGACGATCTTTGGTGGAATATTATATGCCGGTCTAGGCACTGCATACGGCGCAGTTGTCGTTGTTTCGGAAGATCACGGCAAAAGTTGGGGCACGCATCATGTGCGCCCCTCACACAGAGGATTTGCACGGGCTAGAAGCTTTTTTGAACTTGAGAATGAGCTCTATGTATCAACTACAGGGCGGAGCGGGAGCCAAATTTATCGATTGGTTGGAGAGACTTTCCTCAAAGACACCCGTGGCTTTTTCCCCGGTGGAAGGCGCCACGATGCGCTAATTGTTACTAAATTTACCAAACACAGGGACAGAAGTATTTATATTGGCGCAGCTGTGTGGGCCCGAGACCCAAAAGATATCTTTGTGGCTCGGAGTTCAAACGATATTGTAAAAATTGATCTCCCAGAAAGAATGGTTCCGCGGGACATCCTAAGTTTTAATGGCAAAATATTTGTTTTGACGCACAAATTTGATAGAGGAGACTTCATTTCAAGCGTATCCGAACTTGTGAGGAGTGCAAATCTCAAACCTTTATTCCATTTTCGCAAAAAATCTTTTGCCCGTTCATTTGAAAAAATAGGAGAATATTTCTATTTTGGATTGGGAAGTTTTTAAAAACGGCTGAATGAAGAAATCGGAGTAATTCTTCAATACAAATATATCGAATAGCTTTTTGCCCGATTCGGAGCGTTATTCACATCTTATCTATATTTCGGCTGATCAATTAAAAAAGAGCCTATATTTTGATCCTAAAAAGTGGAAAAGCCTCTGAAATTTAACAATAAATCGAGAAATTGATCAAAAATCACATCTGCTATGCAGAAATGGGTGAAAAAACCTCATTTCTTCGCTTGACGCCATGACGAAGCGGCCCTATATTCCGCGTCTTCCCAGGGATTGCTGGTGGTAGGTGTTCCGCCTAGACGCAGATTATCCCTATGAAAAAAAGAACATATAGCCCGATACCCCCTCGTTTTTGGGACTTTTATGGGCCTTTTAGATACGTCCGCTGAGAGCAAACAGGCAATCGCTCTTGAGCGGGTTTTGTGCACGTCGCATAGGCGGCGTGCTGTTTGTTAATTTTGAGGAGTTGTAGAGGCTCATGCCGACAATTAACCAACTTATTCGTAAGCCGCGTAAAGCGCCGATCGTACGGAATAAAGTTCCGGCAATGGAAGCATGCCCGCAAAAGCGTGGCGTTTGTACCCGTGTTTATACCACGACGCCGAAGAAACCGAACTCAGCTTTGCGTAAAGTAGCGCGTGTTCGTTTGACCAACGGTTTTGAAGTTACCTCATACATTCCCGGCGAAGGTCATAACCTTCAAGAGCACAGCGTGGTTTTAATCCGCGGTGGTCGTGTAAAGGATTTGCCGGGCGTTCGTTATCACATCATTCGTGGCACCTTGGATACGCAAGGCGTCGAAGACCGCCGCCAGCGTCGTTCGAAATACGGCGCCAAACGGCCGAAGTAAGGGAATAGCTAGATGTCACGTCGTCACGCCGCTGAAAAACGAAAAGTTCTTCCTGATCCCAAATATGGTGATCTGGTTATCACGCGCCTCATGAACCGCCTTATGCTTGATGGTAAAAAATCCATCGCAGAGAAAATTGTTTATGGTGCGTTTGATGATATGGAGAAGAAGGGTGGTTCCGATCCTGTTGCAATGTTCCACGAAGCTCTCGCAAACATTAAGCCTCAGTTGGAAGTTCGTTCCCGCCGTGTTGGTGGTGCGACGTATCAAGTTCCAGTTGAAGTGCGCAGCGAACGCTCACAGGCGTTGGCTTTGCGTTGGATTATTGATTTGGCTCGTAAGCGTTCCGAAAACACCATGGTAGAGCGTCTTGCTGGCGAGTTGTTGGATGCTTCGAATAACCGCGGCGCCGCTGTGAAGAAACGCGAAGATACCCACAAGATGGCAGAAGCAAATAAAGCCTTCTCCCATTATCGCTGGTAAATCGGGTTACGGTAAGAAAGAAAAAGACCAATGGCACGTACAATCCCCATCGAGCGTTACCGTAATATAGGCATTATGGCCCATATTGATGCTGGTAAAACCACCACCACGGAACGCATTCTTTATTACACCGGAAAATCCTACAAAATCGGCGAAGTACATGATGGTAACGCCACCATGGACTGGATGGAGCAGGAGCAAGAGCGCGGCATTACAATTACGTCCGCTGCAACGACCTGCGAATGGAACGATCACCTCATTAACATCATTGATACCCCTGGCCACGTTGACTTCACGATTGAGGTTGAGCGGTCATTGCGCGTTCTCGATGGTGCCGTTGCTGTTTTTGATAGTGTGGCGGGAGTTGAGCCTCAATCTGAAACGGTATGGCGTCAGGCTGACAAATATGAAGTGCCCCGCATTTGTTTTATTAACAAAATGGACCGGACCGGCGCAGACTTTTATCGCTGTGTTGAAATGATCATTGATCGTCTTGGCGCAACTCCGTGTGTGATGCAATTGCCGATTGGTGCTGAGAGCGAATTTGCTGGCGTTATCGATCTGGTGAAGATGCAGGCGATCACCTGGAAGAACGAAGATCTTGGTGCTGAGTATGCCTATTCCGACATCCCCGAAGATCGCCAGGATGAAGCCGCCGAATATCGTAAAAAGCTTGTTGAATTGGTTGTCGAGCACGACGACGATGCCATGGAAGCGTATCTTGACGGTACCGACCCTGACGAAGCAACCTTAAAAAACTGTATCCGCATCGGTACGTTGGGCGGTTCTTTTGTACCGATTTTATTGGGTTCTGCGTTTAAAAATAAAGGCGTGCAGCCTCTTCTGGATGCGGTTGTTGATTATCTTCCAAGCCCAACCGATGTTGGCGCTATTAAAGGTATCAGAGCCGGCACTGAAGAGGAGATTGAACGAAATAACTCTGATGATGAGCCATTCGCCGCACTCGCCTTTAAAATTATGACTGATCCGTTTGTTGGTTCTTTAACATTTGTGCGTATCTATTCTGGCACTCTCGATGCCGGTTCCTACGTTCAGAACACTGTTAAAAATAAACGTGAACGTGTTGGGCGGATGCTGATGATGCATGCCAACTCACGTGAGGACGTTAAAGAGGCATGTGCCGGCGATATTATCGCGCTTGCTGGTCTGAAAGATACAACGACCGGTGATACGCTTTGCTCTCCTGATGATCAGGTGGTCCTGGAGCGCATGGAATTCCCTGATCCTGTTATCGAAATCGCTGTTGAGCCAAAAACCAAAGCCGACCAGGAAAAAATGGGTCAGGCGTTGGCTCGTTTGGCATCTGAAGATCCATCCTTCCGTGTGACCAGTGATGAAGAAAGTGGTCAGACCATTATTAAAGGTATGGGCGAGCTTCACCTGGAGATCATCGTTGATCGCATGAAGCGTGAATTTAGTGTTGAAGCCAATATTGGCGCCCCTCAGGTTGCCTATCGCGAGACAATTAAAATCCCGGCGGATGTTGATTACACTCACAAAAAACAATCAGGCGGTGCGGGTCAATTTGCGCGTCTTAAAATTAAGTTTGAGCCTCTACCTCCTGGATCAGGCTTCGAATTTGAAAGCTCGATCGTTGGCGGTAATGTTCCTAAGGAATATATCCCAGGTGTTGAGAAGGGCCTCAAAAGCTCACTTGAAACAGGACCGCTTTCCGGATTCCCTGTCACCGATCTTAAGATTTCTCTATATGACGGCGCCTATCATGATGTTGACTCTTCGGTTATGGCTTTTGAAATTGCAGCTCGTGCGGCATTCCGTGAAGGCGTGATGAAAGCTAAACCTTGTTTGCTTGAGCCGGTCATGAAAGTCGAAGTCGTGACCCCAGAAGAATATATGGGTGACATTATCGGTGATCTGAATTCACGCCGGGGTGCCGTGGGCTCGATGGATCAACGTGGTAATGCGCGGGTTATCCTCTGCATGGTGCCGTTGGCTAATATGTTTGGTTATGTGAACACTCTGCGGTCTATGTCCCAGGGTCGTGCGCAATTCTCTATGCATTTCGATCATTATGCTGAGCTTCCACAAGCTGTTTCTGAGGAAGTTCGGGAACGCCTAGCGGGATAAGTGACAGAGTAACGTAAACGGTTGATTTGAATTTTAATTTTGGTTAAATCCAATTCGTCGGAGTAAGAAATATGTCGAAGGAAAAATTTGAGCGGACAAAACCGCATTGTAACGTTGGCACGATTGGTCACGTTGACCATGGTAAAACGACGCTGACAGCAGCGATCA
>Ga0209554_1001385_pt1 | contig 18368 bp, 25 predicted proteins | sample MarorgKNORR_S2LV_5_FD_188221 | JGI IMG/M metagenome (GOLD analysis project Ga0209554, IMG submission 188221) | Marine microbial communities from the Southern Atlantic Ocean, analyzing organic carbon cycling - Bottom_A/KNORR_S2/LV (SPAdes) (version 2) | ecosystem: Environmental > Aquatic > Marine...
AAACTGCCTCCAGCATTACAAGCACATATTGATGCTAAAAAAGATAAAGAAGAAGACAAATCTAAAGACGAAGAACAAGTAGAAGAAGGCAAACTGCGGCCTGAGCCTGTGAAAAGGCCATCCCCAAGGCCTGAGCCTGTGAAAAGGCCATCCCTAGGGAAAGGGAGGCCGGCTATAAAAAAGCCCAAGAAAATGCCATCCCCAGTGAAAAGGCCATCCCCAGGGAAAGGGCCGCCCCCAGGGAAAGGGCCATCCCCAGGGAAAGGACGGATAGGTCGAACAAATTATCCAGAGGATATGCCTATAGTGACTAATTCAGCAGAGGCAGATGAAACAAAACACAAATTAAAAGAAAACGATATAATTCAACGGATGCAATATCTAGCGGGGATGAGCGCATGAAAATTACAGAATTAGATAAAAGACCAAACGTATGGACAACTACTGTCACAGGACCAGATGATTCAGAATGGCGCAATATGACATTAGCAAAAGATGAAGACATGAATTGGAAACAATTTAGTTCATCAGGACCGAAAACTAAAAAACAAATCGCGGCATGGAAACTAGCAAGGCAAAAAACCCGCATTGCGTCACAACAACAACAACCATCATCAGAACCAGCCCGGCCCGATCATCATCCAGATCAGATAAAAGAAGAAACTGATGCAACTTTAGATTCAATTGTAGAAAGATACCCAACCGAACTTGAATCAGTATTGACAGGAAATTCTTTCTTATATGATCATGATAAGTTTTATGATGAATTATATGAATATTTTGTTACTGGTGCAGGTAGAGGCGAGATGCCATATGGTGTTGCAAAAGCTCGAGATGGAGATCCTGACGAATGGATTACCGAATATTTGGAACAAGAATATGGTCGTGAATTTGGTCATAAGGAGACTTTGACTCTGCGGCGCGGCACAGATGAAGATTATGGTTACTATGGCGAAGGTAAATCACATAGTTGTGCAACCCATGTTGAACACAAAGAATTCGGAAAAGGCCGATGTATTCCTGCCCAACATTCATTGATTGAAACTGGCAAGGGCGAGTATAAAGTTACCCATTATGATGTTAAATTTGGTTCAGGTATTAAGAAAAACGTATCTGTCGAAGAATTAAAGATTGTGAAAGAATCACATCATCCTAATCATAGTAAATCTAAAAAAGTTAAAAAAGAAAGTTCGTGGGATCCAAAGCAAATGCGTAAATATGCAGACATAATTTCCGAATCTGTAAAAAAAAAGAAAAAGTAACCACAACTAGAATGCCTATTCAGGCACCATTTAAAATAGTTGAAGGTCATACTGGAAAAAGAAAAAAACGTAGTTAATTTAAAAAAAGACTTGACTTTTGATAAATAGTACTGTATAATAGATTACATGAATGTGTAATCACTAGGCTAATAAAAGAATAGTAATTTAGGCACAACATAGGCTAATAAAGGAGAAATAATATGGCTACACTAGCAGAAATACGAGCAAAACTCTTAGAACAAGAGACCCGCAAATCATCCGGATTTGTTTCCGATAATGCAATTTATGCATTTTGGAATATCTCGGAAGGAACAACCTCAACATTAAGATTTTTACCCGACAGCGACGAAGAAAATACATTCTTCTGGAAAGAACGACAAATGATTCGTTTAGCATTCCCGGGTGTTAAAGGACAAGACGAAGGACGTAATGTTACTGTCCAAGTTCCTTGCGTAGAGATGTGGGGAGATGCATGTCCAGTTCATGCAGAAATTCGACCTTGGTTTAAAGATCCAAATTTGGAAAACGAAGCCAGAAAATACTGGAAAAAACGTTCATATATTTTTCAGGGATTTGTAGTAGATGGAACACTACAAGAGGATAGTATTCCTGAAAACCCAATTCGCAGATTTATAATTAATCCATCTATTTTTAAAATTATATCTGCGGCATTAATGGATCCGGACTTTCCGGAAATTCCAACCGATTATGAAAGAGGAACAGACTTCAAACTTACTAAAACACAACAAGGTCAATATGCTGACTATTCAACTTCGAATTGGTCACGTAAGGAACGAGCATTAGATCAAGTAGAACGTGATGCTATTGAAACAAACGGGCTATTTACTTTAAATGATTTTATGCCAAAACGTCCTAACAATGACGAAGTAAGTGTTATTTTTGAGATGTTTGAAGCATCAGTTGCAGGTGAACTTTATGATCCTGACAGATGGGGAGCATTTTATACACCTCCAGGAATGTCAAGAACAGAAGGTGGTACGCAAGCGGCAGTGACTTCTATTACACCGCCAGTTGTTACAAAACCTACTGTAGTTTCAGATAAACCTGCGGAGGCTGAAGTTCCGAAAGAAGAAACAACCACTGAAGAAAAAAGTAATACAAAACCTTCGGCGGCACAAATTCTTAAATTAATTCGTGATCGAAAAGCCCAGGCTTAATTTTTAAAATTAAAAGGGGGAATACCTATTCCCCCATTTCTATGGAATAATTATGACTAGACCATTTGATGTATCAAAATTTAGAAAATCCATTACAAAAGCCGTGCCAGGATTGGCAGTCGGTTTTAGTGACACAGTAGATTGGATTAGTACCGGAAATTATGCTCTAAATTTTCTTATTTCGGGTGATTTTCAAAAAGGTGTACCTTTAGGAAGAGTTACATGCTTTGCTGGTGAAAGCGGTAGTGGTAAAAGTTACATTGCCAGCGGCAATTTAGTGCGTCATGCCCAACAGCAAGGCATCCTTCCTATTATACTTGACTCTGAAAATGCACTCGATTCAGATTGGTTATCGGCATTAGGCGTAGACATTTCAGAAGATAAACTTATGCGATTTGGCGTGTCTATGGTTGACGAAGTTGCTAAATTTATAAGTGAATTTATGAAAGGTTATAAAGAACAATATGCAGATGCACCTTACGAAGAACGACAAAAAATATTATTTGTTATTGACTCGTTAGGTATGTTACTTACACCAACCGATAAAGATCAATTTGAAAAAGGAGATATGAAGGGCGACATGGGTCGTAAACCCAAGGCACTTACCTCATTAGTACGAAATTCCGTTAACTTAATTGCAGGTAATCCTGTAGGAATTGTTGCTTGTAATCATACATATGCCTCACAGGACATGTTTGATCCAGATGATAAAATTAGTGGAGGACAAGGATTTATATATGCTTCGTCAATTGTGGTTGCAATGAAAAAATTAAAACTTAAAGAAGATGAAGCAGGCAACAAAATAACAGACATACGAGGAATACGAGCGGCATGTAAAGTAATGAAAACTCGATTTGCAAAACCATTTGAAAGTGTACAAATTAAAATACCATACGATACTGGAATGGATCCATACAGTGGTTTACTTGACTTGTTTGAAAAAGCAGGCGCTGTCGTTAAAGATGGCAATAAATTATTATACAGTAAACCAGGCATTGAGCCTATTAAAGAATTTCGTAAAAATTGGACAGATGAAAAATTGGAAATTATTATGAAAGATTTTTCCTCCTGGACCGATAAAATTGACCCAGAAGAACTAAATAACTCAACTTCATCATTAACGGAGGATACTAATGGAAATGACTGAAGAGGAGATTCATCTGATACATGAGGTATGGGATGTTGTATTATCATATATTTCCGCTAAAGATGCAGAACTGGTATGTGAAGAACTTTTAGAAAAATTTGAAACTGCTGGTTTTGTAATTGAGGATAATGTAAAAGAACTAAAAGGAACCGATAAAGTAATAGATAAAGTTTTAAACAATATGTACTATATCGACGAAGAAGAAGAAGAAGAACCCGAAGTATACGATTATTAATATGAGTTCCTGGTATAATAAAATAAAAAACAATCTATCTGAACTAATAAATTGTATTACTTTCTTTGAGTCAGAACTTGATACAGCAAGACTCGAATGTGGTATGAAAGGTAATCTGGAAAAATTATCTAGAGAAATGCCAGGTATTGTAGAATATAGATTTAATCAACTACAAGAAATTGAAGCCATTTTAGAACATCTTAATATCGAATTAAGAAAACTTCGTTCAGCAGTATTTCGTAAATTTATTGAACATTATAACAAAGCACTAAGTTCACGAGATGCTGAGAAATATGTAGATGGCGAAGACGAAGTAGTTGACTTTAATCATTTAATAAACGAATTTGCATTGTTAAGAAATAAATTTCATGGGCTTGCTAAGGCCCTAGATGCAAAACAATTTCAAATTAATAATATTGTTAAACTGCGAGTAGCAGGATTAGAAGATGTAGGATTACAATGACAAGTACAGCTGACTGGTGGTATAAAGAACGATTACCTGAACTGCAAGAAGAAGAACGTAAACAAAAAAATGCAAAAACTTTACTTGAAGGTGTAGAAGAGTTTAAAAGCAAAGCAAAACAGGTATTGTTAGAAAAAACCAACAAAAAAAGTAAAAAAAGTTAAAAAAGTTGCCAAAACAGGTTGACTTTCTTGTGGCTAGAGCGTATAATATATACATGCTAAAGAAAAGAGTTAATTTAAACACTAAACGAGGAAGCAATATGCAAGTCCAAGCAAGAGTACACAACGGAGAATACGGCGGTAAAGCAGTTAATGATTTAATTTTTCCGTTAGTAAAAGGATTTAATGTTGGTAAGAATGGTGGATTTATTACAGTAGACGGAGCGCATGTTCCAGGTTTTCCAGACCGCGAAATCCGCATAAAACTTATTAGCAAACACGATTACGAAGTTATTAACTCATTTCAAGCTCAAGTACAAGAGAGCACGAAAGAAGAAAAAGTCGAAACTCCAGTAGTAGTTAAACAAGAAAAGACCGATGAAGAGCGTATTGCAGAAATTGCAGAGCGTTTCGATATTTTAGATGAAATGACACAAGGTTCCATTGATGGTGTTGTACGAGGAATGATAGTAACAGGACCTCCCGGAATTGGTAAAAGTTACGGTGTTGAACAAGTTATTGAAAAGAATAGCCTGTTTGATAAACTTGCTGATAAGCCAGTACGTTACGGAACAGAAAAAGGTGCCGCAAGTGCAATTGGCTTATACCAGTTACTTTACAGGTACGCTGATCCAGGTAGCGTTTTGGTACTTGATGATTGTGATAGCATCCTTTGGGATGAACTGAGTTTAAACTTGCTGAAGGCGGCACTTGATTCCAGTGCAAAACGGATGATTAGTTGGAACACAGAGAGTTCAGCATTACGCAGAGAAGGTGTTCCAGAGAAATTTGAATTTTGTGGATCAGTTATTTTTATTACAAACTTAAAGTTCGATAATGTTAAGAAAGGTAAACTTAGAGATCACTTAGAAGCAATCCTTTCAAGATGCCATTACTTGGACTTGACACTCGATACAATGCGTGACAAAATGCTCCGTGTAAAGCAGATTGTTAAAAACGGAATGCTTGACAAGTATAACTTTAGCAAGGAAGAAGTTGCAGGACTTATTGTGTACATGGAAGAAAATAAAAACAAGTTACGTGAAGTGAGCTTGAGGATGGTAAACAAGATTGCAGATCTTAAAAAGATGGCTCCGGAACGTTGGGAAAGATTAACTGAATCGACCTGCATGAAGCGGGCGTAATTATTATAAACACTTTAACAAAGAAGGAGTTCTTTGAACTCCTTTTTTTATGGCCCGATGCCTGACTGTACAATAGAAATTAAAGATGAAGTAAATGTTAAAATACATGATCTTGATCTACCAACAAGGCGACAATTAGAAAAGAAATTTAAGTATTTTTTACCACATGCATTTCACGTACCTGCATATAAATTAGGGCGTTGGGATGGTTGTATCTCCTTCTTTAGTATGGGAGGTGTTACTTACTTAAATTTCTTAGACGAAATTATACCCATACTAAGCGAACATTATATCATTACCGTCAAAGATAAACGTAAGAAACAAACCTTTGATTTTATAGAAGTCACAGATACAATTCATGAGAAATTAGTTTGGCCAAAAGGACATACGCATAAAGGCCAAAATATTATACTTAGAGACTATCAAGTAGACATTATAAATCAGTTTTTATCAGAACCCCAATGCCTGCAGGAGATTGCTACAGGGGCTGGTAAAACGTTAATTACGGCTACTTTAAGTTACTCTGTAGAGCCATATGGGCGTACTATAGTCATAGTTCCGAACAAAGATCTTGTTACACAAACAGAAGATGATTATAAGAACTTGGGACTCGATGCCGGGGTATATTTTGGAGATAGAAAGGAATTTGGTAAAATCCATACAATATGCACCTGGCAGAGTCTCAATTCAATGGATAAACGATATAAGGATGGCGAAATTGATATAGGACTTAAAACATTCACTAAAGACGTAATATGTGTTATAGTCGACGAAGTACACATGGCTAAAGCAGATGTGCTTCGTAAATTACTTACAGGACCATTTGCAACAATACCTATTCGTTGGGGACTTACTGGCACTATACCAAAAGAAGAATGGCAGTTTGCTAGTTTAAAAGCATCATTAGGTAATGTAATAAACAGATTAAGTGCCGCAGATTTGCAAAAACAAGAAGTTTTAGCCAATTGCAAAATAAATATTATTCAAATACAGGATATAGTTGCATATCTAAATTACCAATCGGAACTTACTTACTTGACAACCAACGAAAATAGAATAGATTATCTTTCAGAGTTATTTAAAGATATTGCTAAAAATGGAAACACACTTATTTTAGTTGATCGAATTAAAGCAGGAAAAATGATTCAAGAAAGACTAGGCGATGAGAGTGTGTTTATATCCGGATCTGTTAAATCAGCTGACAGGCGAAAACAATACAGCGAAGTACAAGACTCTGACAACAAAATCATTGTTGCTACTTACGGGGTTGCAAGTATTGGCATTAATATTCCTAGAATATTTAATTTAGTCCTCCTCGAACCAGGAAAAAGTTTTATTAGAGTTATTCAATCAATCGGCAGAGGCATAAGAAAGGCCCAAGACAAAGACTTTGTTAATGTCTGGGATATAACTTCCTCTGCAAAATTTAGTAAACGGCACTTAACTAAGCGTAAAAAGTTTTACGCTGAAGCAAAGTATCCTTATTCAGTACAAAAAATTACAATATGAAAATTCTTACATTAGATGATACAAGTTATGATTTAGATACTATACCCGATGAAATAGATGATATTAGATATAGTGTTATTGACTATTCCGATCCTGAAAATGTAGATTACATTTATGTACCATTAGTATTTTTAGAATCATTTAATGCTCCTGCCGCAGTTATTGAAGTAGGCGGGCATACTATTCAAATGCCTTTAGATTGGAGTATTGTTATAGGTGAAAAAGAAATAGGCGATTTAGAAGTTTTACCTATCATGAGCTTTAATGATAGAAATTTTAACGCATTTGTATATAATCCTGTCCGTTGTATAATGGCAGAATTTTATCCCATAAAAATAGTCAATATCTATTCTGAAATGAAATGGTATTTTCCAAAATTAAAATACGGACATATATTATCTGTTCCATTAACAGATACTAAAAAACCAAATTGTATTTTTATTGTTAAAGAAATAAACAAAATACCCGAGGTATTAGATATTACACAATTATGGTTATAAACTTACTGTTTTGTTACGGACAACAATATGCCTACCTTTAAAAGCAGTAACATAATCCCATATAGGTCCTGGTTTTACAGTAATATCGGGAGAAGTTTTAAAACCTGAACTACCAGAAATAATTTCTACATCTCGTAGGTATCCGTTTTCTAATTTTGTTTTTGTTTCAACATTTCCGTGTGAAAATGATAATATCGGATCACAATATTTTATGCCAGGTCGTTCAACTTTAATTTTATCTATTTTAAATAATGTATTAACTGTTATGTTACCACTACCAATTTTTGTTGTTGGTATTATATTTTGTGTAGAAGGTAAAATACTATAATCTCCTGAATTAACAACATCAAATTCGGGAACATTATTTTCAACACTTGTAATCTTAAAGGAAGCAGGAAACATAAATGCACCACCAGGTATTGTATATAGAAAACCAGGAAAAAGCGCATGATTGGTAGAACTTACAAATTCTACATGCTCTAATGACATTATTGCTCGAACAGAGCCTCCTGCACCTACTGTTGTATATGGCATAGGAGCAAAAATTGAGAATTGATTTTGTTCAAGATTGGCTGATTGGACTAAAGTACAAATAGCCGTGTTATTATCAATATCTGTAACAATGGCAGTCCTGAGACTTTTAACCTTATAATCTTTTACAGATTTTGCGCCTTTTATGTTGCATTTACAAGGTAAATGTGCTAAAATATACTTTTTAAGAAGGTCGGCGTTTCGCATACAGTATTTATGGTATTTTATGGAATTAAGAAAAGCACTAAACGGAATAGATAGAAAGAATAAAAAATTATATAGTACTTTAACTGAAAAGGAAAAGAAAGATTTTAGTCCTTGGCTGTTAATGCGGTATATATCTAATATAAAAGAAGGGCCTTGGAGACTTTTTTATCATCATTTAGTTATGACAAACGAATTCGTTAATGTTCATTTTAGTGATTTACGAAAGCATGAAGAACTCCAATGGTTATTACTTCAACTTGTTGGTACAGGTAAAAACTTTTTTCATGAATTTATTAGTCCTGGAAAAAAAAGTAAAAAGAATAAAATTAAACTATGGTTAATGGAAGTATTACCAACAACAAAAGAACGTGATATAGACACGTTAATAGAATTAAATACGAATACGAGTATTAAAGATTATGCAAAGCAACACGGTATCAGTGATAAGCAAATCAAAAAAATCTTTAGTTGATTCTTTTATATGCAAATATTGCGGTAAAAGTTTTAAAAAAGAAAGCACTCTTGCAGTTCATTTATGCGAACAAAAACGCAGAGCAGGAATGTCTAAAGAACAACACGTTAAATTGGGATTTTTTATATATTTAAATTTTTACCAATTTACAATGCCCCAGCAAAAAACACAAAAAGATTATACTGGTTTTGCTCAATCTAGATATTTTATGGATTTTATTAAATTTGGTAGGCATGTTTTAGATTTACAATTAACTTCTGACTTACAGAAGGAATTTATAAATTATGTCGTTATAGAATCTATAAAATTAAAAGATTGGATAAAAGGAGAAACATTTGATAAATTTCTTAAAAAATATTTAAGTTATGAATCAGCTTTTAGAGCAGTTGAGCGGGCAATATTAACAGCAGAAGAATGGGAGTTAAAAGAAAATGAACATTGGACAACATTTTTTGATAAAGTTTCAACATTTAATGCAGTACATTTTATATGCACCGGACGCATTAGTCCTTGGGTCATTCTTGGTACTAATAGCGGTAATCGGCTTCTTCGAAGGTTAAACGAAGAACAATTAGCATTAGTGGAGAAATTTATAGACATATCTTTTTGGGAAAGAAAAGTAAAAGAGCCTGATGATGGTTTAAAAATCATAGACGAATATTTTCATGACTGATATTGATATTGATTTTAAAGATCGTAATAGTATTCTTAATAAGTTACATCACATTCCAGCATCTATTATTAAAGATAATAATGTTGTTCGACATAATACTGGCATATATTTTCATGAAATTCCAGTTGATCCATTTACAGGTAATGCTACATTAGATTATAAAAAAGCAGAAGAATTAGGATATTTTAAAATAGATTGCCTTAATGTAAACATGTATAAGGATGTAGAAAACGAAGAGCATCTACAGCGATTAATAAATGCCGACACTGATTGGGAGTTATTTCAACACAAAGAAATAGTAGAACAATTATTTCATATACATGATCATTTTAATATAGTTTCGCAACTGAAACCACAATCTGTAGAACAACTTGCTATGGTGCTTGCGATCATAAGACCAGCAAAGCGATCACTACTGGGAGAATCGTGGCAATCGATACAAAAACAAGTATGGCTAAAACCAATCGATAATTCATATTATTTTAAAAAATCTCATGCTATAAGTTATGCCTTAGCAATTGTAGTGCAATTAAACTTACTTGTTGAATCAATCAACTTTTCTAACTAATTGTATTTGACGCCGTTTAATTCTTTTTTTCAAAATATTTGCTAAACTAATAGAAGGCCCATATAAAACTTCGAAATCTTTGGCGTTAAATGTCATAAGACTATATTGAAATTCTTCAAATCTAGATTTAAGAACAATGTTAATTGGTATCATCCGATTTGATTCTACCCACCATTCTTCTCCTAGTTTTAAAAAATTTTCTTTTTCTTTTGTGGCATTTAATTTAGAATAAACGTAAACTGAACACACGGTGTTGCTTTGATTTTGAACAATTCCGACATATTCCCCGCTACCGTGTTTACATAAACTTAAAAATGGGAATCTATCTAGTAATTCTTTATGTTCGTCTGTAACTTCCATATTACCTCTTCAGAGTATTTATGATAAATAATTACAGCAGGTATAGCAATGGCACAATCATTAACACTATATGATTACACCCATACTCAACATTTACTGTTGATTAGCGGACCCTCAAAAACGAGAAATGCGCCAATGAACAACAGAATATTAAAAGTTTATAAGGGTGTGGATAATACAATTAACTTTGATGTAAAAAACGAGGACCGAAAACCCGTTAAATTAACTAGTCAAATTATTAAAGCAAATTTAGTTAATCATCAAAATAAACAACTTATATTTTCTAGAACTTGTAAAGTAGAAGACGACCATGCAGGTACAGTCCAACTTACTATTTTAGATTCTGATGTTGCAGGTATCGATGAAGGACTATACGATTTAGCATTTACTTATACTAATAACGAAGGATCTACCAAACCATTATTCACAGATCATAATGATAAACAAACAGCAACAATCCAAATATTAGATGGCTCGTTACCTAAACTGTCATCTACGGTTATTATTGATTCGTTTGCAAAGGATCCACAGAATAATGGCCAACCAAATGTAAATCAAATGTATAGTAGCGGTTATGCTGGAGATGCTCAGAGTAACGATAGTAATGGATTGCATACTTTTGCGGCATATACCACATCATTTACTGGTAAATTGTATGTCGATGGAACATTAGAGGCATATGCTGATTCAAGTGCTGGATGGTTTCCAATACGAATAGGATCGGTTACAGATTATGTTTCATTTTCTGCTCACACCGGAATAATTCCGTTTAACTTTTCTTCTAACATAATGTGGATAAGATTTTCGTTTCTTGCCGATTCAGGAACATCTGGGGTTGACAAAATTCTTTTTAGAACGTAAAATAAGTACATGAATATTGTTCAAGATTTAGTATCATCATACTTACCTCTTGGCTCTAAAAGGAGTCCGTCTGGTTGGATAACGTTAAATTGTCCAATGTGTACTCAATCTGGTCAGCCTAGGCCCGATACACGGAAACGTGGCGGGGTTATGTTTGCTGATGACTCTGTAGTGTATCATTGTTTTAATTGTGGATTTAAAGTAGGATGGAAACCTCCACAAAGATTTACTGATAGGTTTAAAAAATTACTCAAAGGGTTAGGAGTACCACGAGAAAAAATACAGCGATTAACATTAGAAATTTTACGGAAGGCAGACGAAACTGATACCACAGCATTTACAAAAAAGAAAGAACAAAGTATTACTCCGAATTGGCCCGAAATAATATTACCGCCAAATTCAAAACCTATATTTAAATGTGAGCCAACACAAGAATTTATTAATGCTGTCGAATATGTTGCTAGTAGGGGGTTGTTAGATTTAACAGAATGGTATTATAGTCCGTCTGATTTTGGGCAAATGAAAAATAGAATAATATTACCGTACAAATATAAAAATAAAATTGTAGGATATACCGCTCGTTGGATAGGTGAAAAACAATATAAATATCCTAAGTATTACCAACAACAAAGTAGAGATTTTGTTTTCAATTTAGATGCACAGACGAAAGAAAGAAAATATGTTATAGTTGTTGAAGGACCATTTGATGCAGTTGCCGTTGATGGTGTTGCTATAGGTGGTAATAAAATTAATTATAGACAAGCAACTATAATTAATCAATTGAATAAGGACGTTATTTTTGTACCAGATCAAGACAAACCAGGAATGGAGATGGTTAGACAAGTTGTTGATTTAGGTTGGTCTGTTAGTTTTCCTCCATGGGATGAAGCAAAAGATTGTGCCGAAGCAGTATTGGCATATGGTAGATTATTTACATTAACTAGTATTTTAGAATTTACTGAATACAACACAATAAAGATTCAAGTTAAGGCAAAACAATGGAAGTAGGCGAAAAAGAATATACTGAAGATATGCAAAAACTTTATATTGAGTTTTTGTTATCGGATTCAGAATTATATGCAAGATGTCAAGCAATTTTAAGTGCAGAATATTTTGATAGAAAATTTAGAAAGAGTGTTAAGTTTATACAGGAACATGTAAACGGATATTCTGTTGTACCAACTCCCGAACAACTTAAAGCACAAACCGGTGTAGAATTTACACTGGTTAAGGATATAGATGCACGACATGACGAATGGTTTTTAGATGACTTTGAACAATTTTGTAAACACAAAGCACTTGCAAATGCAATTCTTAATTCAACTGATTTATTAGAAGAAAATCAATTTGGTGCAGTTGAAAAACTGATCAAGGATGCAGTACAAGTTAGTTTAGCAAAAAATTTAGGAACAGATTATTATACAGAACCTGCAGAAAGATTACGTAATTTAAAAATACTAAACGGAGGCACAAGCACTGGTTGGCAAACAATGGATTCGAAACTGTTTGGTGGATTCAACAAAGGTGAACTTAATATATTTGCAGGAGGTAGTGGAGCAGGTAAGAGTATATTCCTGCAAAATCTTGCATTAAACTGGTCGCTAATGAGGTTAAATGTTGTATATATAAGTTTAGAGCTTAGTGAAAACTTAACCGCTATGCGAATGGATGCAATGAACACAGGCTATTCAACACGGGATTTATATAAAAATTTAGATGATGTTGACTTACGTATTAAAATGCAAAAGAAAAAAGCAGGATCAATTCAAATAGTACAATTAGCAAGTGGTTGTACAGTAAATGATATACGGGCATACTTAAAAGAATATACAGTACAAACAGGTATACGACCTGACTGTATATTAATTGATTATTTAGATTTAATGATGCCAGCACAAAAGAAAGTACCTCCAAGTGATTTGTTTATTAAAGATAAATTTGTTAGCGAAGAACTTAGAAATTTGGCAGTAGATTTAGATATATTATTTGCAACAGCATCACAATTAAACAGGGGTGCAGTAGACGAAATTGAATTTGACCATAGTCATATTGCAGGCGGTCTTAGCAAAATACAAACAGCAGATAATGTTATTGGTATATTCAGTTCACGAGCAATGCGAGAACGTGGACGAATACAAATACAATTTATGAAAACTAGGTCCAGTAGTGGCGTAGGACAAAAAGTCGACTTAGAGTTTGACATTAATACGTTGCGGTTGCGGGATTTATCTGAAGAAGATCAGGAAGAACAAACGTCTAGTTCGATATTTGAAAGTATTAAAAAGAAATCAACTATGAATAAAATACATGAAAATCAAATAGTAGACGAATCGGTAGATCATGCTGACAAATTAAAATCATTATTGAAAAGTATAAACTAAAACCTTTAATAATGAATCTCTCCCCTCATTTGTAATAGGTCTGCTTTGCCACATGCTGGTTACTGCTTCTGAAGCATTATGTTTAATTTCTTCACCCATATTTGCATTATCGGGATGTAAGGCTAGAGCAGGAATAGCCTCAATAGCCATAGTAATTGGTGTTATGTCTTCAACTGGGGCGGAGGCCTGATGAAATTGTTCTAGTTCGTCGTCAGTATAACCCCCTAGTCTATAAGGACTAGGATTTCTTTCTAATAGGTACGCTCGCATATTAGTATTTATAGCTAAATATACAAAAGAGGTTTACGGCTTTGGAAAAACAAACTAAAAGTATTTTAGAAGAAATAAATTCTATTATTCCTAAAAAAGATAAAAATATGATCGTTGAATCTAGAGCTGATCATGTTATTACAAGTGTTATTAATTTAGTTCATCTTATTAAAGAAACCTACACTGAAGAAGATGCACAAGATTTAACAAAAAGATTGTTTAACTCCATTAAGACCGAGGATCCTCGAAAGTTTAACCGCGGTATGAATAGAGTTAAAAATGAAAATAAAAGATATACTTAATAATTTTAAACCTTTCAAACGTAGAAAATACAAAGGTCCGGGACGAGTAAGTCGTCGCATTGGTAAAGAATTTCATCGAAAAAAATCCGCAATAAAAGCAATTTGTGAAACAGTAAGTGCAATTTATGAAGGTGGCAATGTCTTTGGTGATAATACTGAACGAATTGATCGCGAAAATATACAACCTACTTTACAAAGATATTTTTTAGAATTAAAACAAGTATTTCCAAAAGCTAATATAAATCCTAAAAATTTTGTACCTGTTGGTTCTGTAGGAAAGACTCCTACAAGTGGCGATATCGATCTAGCAATAGATGCAACTTCAATGTTTCCAAAAGGCATTGAAGATTCATACCAAGATTGGAACATAACTCCGCCCCAATTTACAGAACGATTTGATTTACTTAAAAAACGAGCAAGAGCTTCTTCAGACGAACAAGTTGCTGTAAAAGCAATATTACAATTAATTAGTGAATATGTAAACGAACATGCACCTAATATACATATGGAACCAAAAAAGGTTCAACCAGGCCAGGCATTTGGAATGTTCCCTCAATTTGATACACAAGGTAATAATCTAAACGTAGGAGTACAAATTGATTGGATGGTAGGACATTTACCTTGGCTTAAATTTTCATATGGTTCAGTAACACCTCCTACTGAAGGACAATCACAAAATGTAAAAGGATTGCATAGAACACAATTAATGTTAGCAATGTTTAATGCTCAAGGGTATTCTTTTAGGCATGTGTATGGTGTAATGAATATGGAAACAAAAGAAATAGAAGCAGACACACCCGACGAAGCTCTTAATTTACTTAACAGCCTTTATGATATGAATATAAGTGTTGAAGAATTAAGTAGTTATCATGAATTACATAATGCTATTAAAGATCATCCAATGTATGAAGAAGTATTGGATGTATATTTAAAAATATTAGATACATCAAGAACAGACGTTCCTGAGGATATGCAAGAATATTGGGTTAACAACCAAAAAAAATTAGGGCTAACAGGTAAATTTTTACCCGATGATAGTAATTTAGACCAATATAGGATTACATAATGAAAATAAATGAAATAACTGAAGGTCTTTGGGACTTGCTATTTGGAAAATCAAAAATAGATGTTGATAATCCTCGTTCTGTAAAAGAAATAGAAACAAATTTACAAAATAAAGATCTTTCTATTAGGGAAAAACTAATGTTACAATCAGAACTTAACAACGCTATGATCAAGCATCTTCGCCCGCCAAAAAGAAATCGTGAAACAAGTCGCCCAGGAGTGAGACCAGAAAAATGAAAATAAATGAAATCTGTAAACCAACAATATTACCTGATGGGGCCGAAGCATGTGTTGTTCCTATGAAAAAAATGTCCACCGATGATTGGAAAAAAGAAGAAGAACAATGGAAGCAGGCAGACATTGAGGATGAGAAATTTTATAGGATGAAGGGCCACGCAGAACGAAATGCACGTCGTCTTAAAGCTAAACAGGTAGCAAGGCCAGCGGTAGGTAATTAAAAATGAGCGGAGTAGCAGGCGGAGATAGAATTGAGGCCCCACATGTTCGGCCAACCACAGATAATTATGTTAGTAGTGTCTTGAGTAAATTTCCAGGATTTACTAGTGCAGACATTAGTGGTAGTTTTAATTATGGAAATAGAGAAGACTTTGGTGATATTGATTTAATCGTTCATATTAAAGGTGATGATAAAAAAAGCATTAAGCAACAATTGGCAAAGTATTTTGCATCACTTCCTGATTCAACTATAGTTCCTTTTAAAAGTCCTAAGTATAAAGGCCGCAAATATTATAACGCAGGCGAACTAGTTAGTATATTATTTCCCCAATCTAGTTATTCAGATAAAACAGTACAAATAGATAACATTGTTGCAATAACCCCAGAAGAATCAATTTACAAACGACGTTTTTTAGACTATCCTGCAGAAAAGCAAGGGTTAATGATTGGCTTAATTAAAACAATTATGTTAGAAGAACAACCTGAAGCAGTATTCAGTAGAATGGGTATTGATGCCCCTCCATTGGAAGAAAATCAAGAATATGAATTTAATTTAAGTGGGGTTAGACTTGAGTTACGAATTGTTACATTAGGCGAAAATTATAAAGAATTAAATAGAAAATCTGTATGGCAATCAATGAGTTGGAATGATGTTGTAAGGTTGTTGCAAAAATATGATCTAAATGCTGAATTTGAAGATTTAGTTAGAGACGTAAAATTATCATTAGCAAACCCTAGAAGCAAGCATAGAATAAAAGGAATGTTTAATAGTTTAGTAACAATTAAATCCGGCGAAGTAGGAACAGCAAAAGCAGAGCGTAAAGCAACAACTGCCAAACTAATTGACAAAACATTTTCAGAGGGTTTAACTTTTATTAATACTATTACAGAAAGTAGATTGTTTCACCAAAGATTTACAATTGAAAAATATGATGGTAGAGAAGTAGCAGACTTAGCATTTATGCAAGCATTGGCATTATATGTTTTGCTTTATGAAGATAGAAGTTATGCAAAACAATATGCAACAAAGACAATAGCATTTGTAAATTTTAATAAATTTAGAATATCAGAAACTGATATGTATTTGACATATTATTTGATAATGAGCGACGAAGAAAAAGCGAAAGATTTAATAAATGATAAAAATAATATGTTAAGTAGAGTTAGAATTGATTATCCACAACTTAAAAAATTCTTTTATGGAATTAAAAGTGGTGATGTAAATTCTAGTTTTATAAAACGCTTTCTATTAAGATTAGAAGGTGATTTAAAAATTGTTAACAGTAAATTTAGAGCATGTAGGCGTATAGTGCAAGAATGGCCATTAGCAACAAAACATCAACGCCATCTCGTCATTACAACCATGCTTCATTTCTTTAGATTAAAGTCAAAACGCCTAGATATGATGATTGAGCTAGAAAAACTGTCATCAGATGATAAATAATTAAAATAGATTACATTTAGGAGAAAATAAATGGTAGATTCTAAAGCAGGAGGCGTAGCAGTAGGCGGCCTCCAAGGAACAGCAAATGCTGGAGCATCTGAATTTTCAGGTGCAAATTTTACTTATGTACAAATTGATTCATTAAGTTATGATTGGACAGCGGCAGTTGCATCAACTAATGCAGACAGTTCATTGGCTAAATTAGTCCAATGGGTAAGTCAGAAAGCTACAGTTGTTGCTATTAATGGAGCAACAGCCGGATTAGTTTATATAATCTGTGAAGGTCCATTTGGTTGGGGCAATAGCGCCGCATTGGAAGCATCAATAGAAGCCACAGTAGCAAATGGCGGATTAGGTGCTACAGGTTTGACGGATAGCACAGGAACCGCAGTTGCTATGGATGATGTAACCGCTCTAGTAAGTGATGCACTTATATTAGGCTTAACATAATAGATTAGGCGTATAACGTATAACATAAAAGCGTTCATTTTTATAGTGAACGCTTTTTTTGTGACCTCTACGATAAATACATTAACAGTTTGATTTTGGAGAAAATAAATGGTAGTAACAAAAGCCACATTTCAAGGTGAACAATTCGAAAATGTCTCCAGGAATCTAGAGTTTTTCATCCTTACAACAGCAATTGATATTAGCGAAGCGACAGGGCCACAGAATTTAAATAGATTTTTACAGGCCATTATGCTTCGATGTAATCCGATAATTATGTCGATTGCCGCAACAACAGGTGCCGCGGCCCCAGCACACGAAGGTGGAGGCGCGATGTTTGGTACAGGATTTTCTGGAAGTAATTATAGTTACTGGACAATGAAATTCAGTACAGATTATCCGAAGGCATATTCAGGAACAGCAACAATAGGTGCTGATTATTTGGCGACAAGCCAAACACAGGCAAGTGCTGATTTAGTATATCACTTATCAAATGATTTAAAAGGTATTGCGATAGACATCGTAACGGCGACGATGGGAACTAGTGGATCGATAGGCGGATTTACCTGGAATACAACCAACGATTATATTAATACAACCGAACAAGGTGACGACGTTAATAGAAATACATATATTTCTAAAACTGACATTCTTTAATATTAATACTCTCTGAGCAATCAGAGAGTATTTTCTTACCATATAATTCTACGTGAAAACTTAATAAATAACTT
>Ga0209554_1001387_pt1 | contig 18360 bp, 18 predicted proteins | sample MarorgKNORR_S2LV_5_FD_188221 | JGI IMG/M metagenome (GOLD analysis project Ga0209554, IMG submission 188221) | Marine microbial communities from the Southern Atlantic Ocean, analyzing organic carbon cycling - Bottom_A/KNORR_S2/LV (SPAdes) (version 2) | ecosystem: Environmental > Aquatic > Marine...
GGTCATTTGCCATCCAAATTTTGAGATTATATGACCCTAAATCTGCACTTGAAGGGATACTAATCCTAAGTGTTACTTCAACAGATTGAGATGGTAAAAGAGTAAGAAGAGAACTAGGATAAGCAATCAACTTGCCATTCTTATCTTCAAAAGTTACCCACCCTTCCGCTAAGTTATCATTGACAGTTATTCCAGACACAACGAAATAGATTCTCTTAGCCTCTTTCGTATTTGTATTTGATATCTGGAATGAATGGGTTATGGCACCGCCCTGGGACGCTTTCAATGGACTGGAGAGTGACATGGCCACATTTCCGCTCTGTTCTAACATAATAGAAATAGGTTCGGATTCTTCTTTTCGGCCATCTCCTGATGAAGTTGCTTCTACGACCAAGTAGGTGGATTGACCACTATAATCATCCCGTGGTTTCAAGGTCAAGATCAAATTGATGCTTTGTCCTGGTGCCAAAGATGATACAAAACCAGGATTGAAGTCTAAACTAAATGCGTTCGGGCTTTCATCAGATATAGCCTCTAGATTGTAATTATTCTGCTGATTGCCTTCGTTAGTCAGAATTATCGTTATCTCAATTTCTGCACGGTCACTGATGACAAAACAACCACAGGATAAATCATAGTTTTCATTTTCATCCTTGCCAACACCTACTGAGAAATCCCAATCCGGTTCTGGCTCCTTTGCGGTTGTCAGAAGTGTTAGAGTATCATAAATATCTGGATCTGAGGCCGCTGTAACTGTAATCTGTGTAGGTGACTCCTGACCATCAGAGGCAGTATCTGGTGGTGTAACCGTTACCTTGATGTTTTCGCTATCACCGGCATCCAGTTCCAGATCATAAAGGTCGATATCAATTGTCCAACCTTGGGCCTCATCATTATTATCATAAGTTACTATGAACTCATCATCTCCAGAACCTGTATTCTGTATTGAAAGCGTGTAAATTGCGGATTTTCCAAATTCAGCAGTTTTAGAGACACTGGATACCGGATCTATCTCAATGTCAGGCTTAGGCTCAATAAAAATGGTCGTTTGTAAATTAACTGACCACTCGATCTCGCTAAGAAGATCTGTAGCTCCAGCCTCAATGGTATAGGAATTCTCACCGACAGGTAGGGTATGGCCTTCATATGACCAAATAAACTGAACCTCGACATAATCTCCACGATCTGTGACTTTATCTACGGTAGAAGACCAAGGAGACTCTCCCTCAGGGGCCATCCGCATATTGTAATATCCTGCCGTTTTACCCAGAATATCATCCACGCCAAACACATCGAAAACATGGAGATATACTGTAACTTGACTCTGTCCTGCATTATGATTAGAGGGACTGCCCTCTGAAATTTGCACATGGCTAATGGAAATGCTGACACTTGTGTCACGAGAAGAGGCCCCATATTCTAAGGTTATTGTAGTATTTGCTGGTGGAGGTGGCGGGGTAGAGCCTGGCTGGGCTGTCCAAGTACTCTCAATCAAAAGGGTTAGTGGTGAATCATCAATACCAGTCAATGAAAAGTCACTCTCTCCGCCTATTGCAACCGTTTCACCCGATCCGACGTCTCCCCCAAATTGAAAACTATCCAGATTCTCATCGTTCTGAATTAAGGTATATGTAAATGTTACAGTGGCATCGCGATTTGCGGAGATCCAGGCCCTACCTGACCAATCACCTGAAATATTGGCCGAAGCGTAAAGTGAAGAAGTGGTCCATCGGCCCACTTCTTGGGTATTGCCTGCCGACTGTTCTCCATCTCCTATAACCACTGACTCACTGTTTGAGGTGGATGGTTCATCAATCTGTAATTGACCATCGGGATCTCCATAAATATATAAATCGACTGAAGCGAAGGTCTCGCCACTGGCTGTTTCTCCTTGAGGATACAATAACAACAACATTGCGAAAAACAGGAATAGCAACGCTCGCCTCATTTCTTTCTCACCAAATCGGTCCTATGTAAAATATTAACCTTCAGTCCTTTACTCCGTACTTCCAAACTTTATCTCCTATATAATGAAGAGCCTTGACGGCTTTGCCTTTTTCCGAACTGAGCATATCCTTACTGCTCAGGAGGGCCTGACCCACTGCCAATGGTTTGTGATGGTTCTCTTCACGAATCCAGACATATTGCCCTTCAACCACCTCGGGGCTCACCTCATTGATACCGGCAGACATCACATTGGCCCCATTGCAAACAAATCTGACTGCGCCCATATCCACCTGTACCCATCCAGCTTGTGGTACATGGGACAACAGCCCTCTAACCGACAGATGAATCTGTTCGTCCAAAACTAAGGCAATAATGTGTCCATACTGAATAACCACACCAAAATTCTCAGAAAAGGCCTGTTCATAATTACCTGCAGAAATAGGAAGGTCAAGACCATGCGTATCCAACAGTCCCTGCTTGATCCTCTTAGCCTCTCTTTTATTGATTGGGCGCCGCTTTTTAACGACTAGATTATTTACCACGACACGACTATAGGAGGGTCTTTTATGTAGGTCTCCTAAGGCCAAATATGAAAATAAGTGTCATGGGGACCGGATACGTGGGACTAGTCACTGGTGCAACATTGGCTGAAACCGGAAATCAAGTCACTTGTTTAGATATTCTGGAAGAAAAAATAACTGAATTAAACCAGGGTAAATCACCGATCTTTGAACCAGGCCTGGAAAAATTGATCCAGGAAGGAATCAGGACCGGCAATCTGAAGGGGAGCACCAATATTGAGGATGGCATTGTAGAGAGTGATCTGACCTTCATATGTGTGGGTACCCCCTCAGAAAAAGACGGGAGCATTGATCTTAACTATATCAAATCAGCTGCGTCGTCAATAGGAAGGGCTTTAAGGCACAAAGGAAAGAAACATACGGTTATTGTAAAATCAACAGTTGTACCTTTGACAACAGAAGAGATAGTATTGCCTATCCTAATCCAGAAAAGTGGATTGAAAAGAGAACAACTAGGGGTTGGAATGAACCCCGAATTCCTTAAGGAAGGAAGCGCCGTTAAGGACGCTCAAGAACCCGACAGGATTGTCATAGGTAGCGCAGACGGACTTTCACTTAGAGTAATGCGTTCACTGTACAAAGAACACAAATGTCCTAAGCTGGAGTGCAGCCCTCGTACGGCCGAGTTCATAAAATACGCTTCGAATTCGTTCCTGGCTGCAAAAATTTCTTTTGTCAATGAAATGGCCAATATGTGTAATTCCTGGGGCATCGATTTCAAAGAAGTAGCTGAAGGAATGGGAATGGATAGCCGGATCTCCCCCTTATTTTTGAGAGCGGGGGCCGGGTTCGGAGGTTCCTGTTTTCCCAAGGATGTAAAGGCTCTGGCAGCAGCTGCAAAATCGGATAATGTCGAATCGAAAATGCTGGAAGCCACGCTAGAAGTGAATGAGTTGCAACCCCATATAATTGTTCAGATGGCTGAGGAAAGATTAGGAGTCCTGAAAGGCAAGAAGATAGCAGTACTGGGACTTGCCTTCAAACCAGACACCGATGATGTCAGGGAATCAAGAAGTGAAATTGTAGTGAAGGAATTGATGGATAAAGGAGCTGAGGTTGTAGGCCATGATCCGGAGGCTATGGATAATTTCAAGAAATTGATAGAGGTTAATACTGCTCCTAGCATTGAAGAAGCGGTCGAAAAGGCAGATTGTGTTATTCTGATGACTGAATGGAAAGAATACACGAAAATTAACCTCAAAATGTTGCGAAATCGAATGAGCGGCAATGTGATCATTGATGGGAGGCGGGCTTTCAATCCAGAACAAATTGAAAAGGCCGGTTTTGACTACAGAGCCATCGGTTTAGGCTAAACAAATTATTTTATAACCCAATCAGGTAAAGCATCACCCCGATACAGTCCGAGTACTGCTTTTCGGGAATTCACGATTAAAATGAGTAAAGGCACAGCAGCTCAAGGTAAACGCCAGAAGCAGACCCATATGATTTGTCGGAGGTGTGGACGACATGCATACCACCTGCGTAAGAAAAAATGCGCCTCCTGCGGTTTTGGAGATAGTGCAAAAGGCCGTGAATATAGCTGGGCCAAGACACACTGATGCCTCTCAGAGAGGCGTGTGGTGTTCTAGGCATAGCAAGTAAATCACCTGTACTGAACTTGATGACTGTAGGTCTGAGAGCTTTACAACACAGGGGACAGGAATCTGCGGGAATCACCATCCATGACGGAGAACACCTGACCCAGAAAGGGATGGGACTGGTGACTGAAGTTCTGAATGATTTTGGGGATGAATTTACCAAGGGGTTAACCGGAATAGGGCACGTTAGATATTCTACAGCCGGGAGTTCATCACTGAAGAACGCGCAACCCATGACCGTATCATCGGTCAGTGGTGAACTGAGTATTGGCCACAACGGCAACATTGCTAACCAAGACGCACTCAGACAGGAAAAGGAAAATGCTGGCTGGGCCTTCATGTCAGATACCGATTCGGAGATTATTGTCCGAATGGTTGCCAACAACCTGTCCAAAAAGCACTCTATAATCAAATCCATCCAACTAACTATGGAAAACCTGGTGGGAAGCTATTCTATTGTCCTGCTGCATCAGGACGAGCTATATGCATTCAGGGATCCACTAGGAATAAAGCCCCTCTGTATAGGTGAGATAAGCGATGGAAACGTAGTTGCTTCCGAGAGTCCAGCGATCGAGATCATGGGAGGAAGAGTGATTAGGGATGTGGAACCTGGTGAAATTGTAACGATAAACGATGAGAAAATAATATCACATATTGTTTCAAATTCAGAAGACAAAGCCTTTTGCATGTTCGAATATGTTTATTTTGCCAGACCTGATGCCAGAATAGATGGAATCCTCACTTATTCAGTTCGGCAGAGGATTGGGAGTGAACTATGGGAAGAATCACCTCTGGAAGGTGATGTGGTGGTACCTGTCCCAGATTCAGGGATTGCTTGTGCTCTTGGGTTCTCCGAGGCTTCCAATATACCTTACCGAGAAGGATTAATCAAAAACAGATACTTGCATCGATCCTTTATCCAGCCTGTAAATGAACAAAGGAAGGCCACGATAAACGAGAAATTGAATCCCATAAAAGAAATCGTGGAAGGAAAAAGGGTCATCTTGGTGGATGACTCCATTGTCAGAGGAAATACTTCGAAGAGAATTGTATCGAGGGTCAGGGAAGCTGGGGCCAAGGAAGTTCATATCAGGGTAGGATGTCCACCCATAATCTCTCCCTGCTTCCTTGGAATTGATATGCCCAGCCGAGAAGAATTCGTGGCTCCAAATAGAACCACGGAAGAAATAACCAAGGAAATCGGGGCCGATTCAGTAGAATACATATCAATCCCAGGATTGATCAAATGTATTGGTAAGGAAGAAAAGGACCTTTGTTTGGGATGTATAACTGAGAAATATCCCCTCCAAATAGACGGTGAAAAACAACGAGGTCAGGCCACCTTGGAAGAGTTTCAGGTCTAATCCCAGATAAAGTAAGTGTCGTTACCATATCTCAGTGCTGAAATCTTATCGCCTTTCCAATCTTCAGGAGAAATTGCCTCAACCGTTTGTAAGGTGAATGGATCTAACAATAAATATTCTCGACCACGATGGCTTACTGGTTGTACCTCAGAGAGATTATCCAGTAACGGTACATTTCTCAGAAAATCTATCTCAACCGTCTTTTGGACAAGGGATGGTATCAAACGTTTAAGATTGGCCTTGCGGCGATCTATACGGGTTACGCACCAAACTTCCTCATCCAGGAACAGATGGTCGCCGGTCTTAACCTCTGGTAATCTCACTCCAAATGTATGCCTCAGTAGATCCCGCCCATCCTTGCGCCCTATCAATTTGCTGGTCTCTGTCACCTGTCCACCAAATTTAATCATCAGTTCTTTGGCTAACGAACGCCCTTTCTCCGTAGATGACAATTGAAAATCAAAACCTCCCTTGACAGTCCCGGCCTCAGGAGTGAACAACTCGGAAGGACCTGAATCAATTTCATTGTAGACCAAATCTACCGCAAGATCCAGTATTTCTTTCCTCTTGGTCCTAATTTGTAAGATTGATTCATAATATCCTCCAGCCAGTCTTGAGCAACTCTGGCAAACTTGAAATTTAACATTGATCTCTGATTTCAATAAACTGGAAAGAGCTACCTCCTGGAAAACGCCTGTGCAGTTGACCTCTGTCCGGAATCTATGGGGGTCCAGCTGGTTCAGAGAGAGTTGAATCACCTGCTTTTTGGTATCTGTATTCCAATCGACGGAACTCTCGGTAAAAGAAGACACCGCAGAATCAAGATCCTTAAACTCCGTCCAGGTCCCAGGAACCTTCAGTGAAGAACATGATTTGCAGGCAACCATTCTCAGATTAACTGGGAGAGAAGCCAGTTCTATGGTCTGGCGTACACAGTCGTGGCAGATCTGAGACGCGAGAGGAGGCTCAGCACCACATCTTAGGCATACATTCACAATGGTCCAAGGAGGGGGTATTTTGTGATTTATGCCTTTAGTAAACTTTTTGTCTATGCGTGTCTCTTTCCGTTGGGTAATATGCGTAAATACGAACCAAATGCTGAACTTACCAAACATGCACACATCTCAAGTATTGAAGATTACAATAGAATGTATGATGATTCAATCAAGAACCCTGAGAGCTTCTGGGAAGGGCAGGCAGATAGGATTTCATGGTTCCAGAAATGGAATAAAGTATGGGACTGGGATTTCAACGATGCGTATATAAAGTGGTTTGAGGGCGCAAAACTGAATGCGTGCTACAATTGCATTGATAGACATGTTGAAGATGGATACGGAGAGGATATCGGGCTAATATGGGAAGGAAATGACCCCAATGAGAGTAAAAAATACACTTACAATGAGTTATTGGCTCAAGTACAGCTAGCTGGAAACGCACTCAAGAATCTGGGAATTGAAAAGGGAGATCGGGTATGTATCTACATGCAAATGGTCCCCGAACTGGCAATTGCAGTGCTGGCATGTGCCAGAATAGGTGCCATTCACTCTGTTGTATTCGGAGCATTTGCTCCGGACAGTCTGGAAGCTCGAATAAATGATTCCGAATGCAAAGTCCTGATCACTCAGGACACGGGAGTAAGAGGAGAAAAGACAAATATCCCCATGAAGAGCAATGCCGACATAGCGTTACAGAAAACACCCTCGATTGAAAAAACATTGGTTGTGAAACGCACAGGAGCTGCTGTCGATATGCTGGATGGAAGGGATGTATGGTGGCACGAAGCCCTCGGTTCGGCAGATTCTGCTTGTGCTCCCGAAGTGATGGATGCGGAAGACCCGCTCTTCATATTGTACACCAGTGGATCAACTGGAAAACCGAAAGGGGTTATGCATACCACTGGAGGATATATGGTCTATACATCCACAACCCATCATTACGTATTTGATTATCATCCTGGTGATGTTTACTGGTGCACTGCCGATATCGGGTGGATCACGGGACATTCGTATATCCTCTACGGGCCGATGGCAAATCGAGCTATAACCATGATCTATGAGGGAGTACCAAACTATCCGGATTACGGTAGATTCTGGGAGATAGTAGAGAAACACAAGGTGAACATATTCTACACTGCCCCCACAGCGCTGAGAGCCCTGATGAAGGAAGGGAGCAAGTGGCCAAACCAGCATAATCTTGAGAGTCTCAAGATACTGGGAACCGTCGGGGAACCGATAAAAGAACCCGAATGGTTATGGTATTACAACACAATAGGCAATCAGAGGTGCCCGATCGTGGATACGTGGTGGCAGACCGAGACCGGTGGAATTCTGATAACGCCATTACCAGGGGTCACGCCCACAAAACCTGGTTCTGCAACCCTTCCATTCTTCGGAATAGTACCTGAGATCATCGATGATGATGGAAATGTACTGGAAGGTAACGGAGTCGAGGGAAACTTAGCTATGCAGAGACCATGGCCAGGCATGATGCGAACCATTTACGGGGACAAAAAACGCTTCTTTGACACTTATTTTGCTAGATTCCCCGGGAAATATTTTTCGGGTGATGGTTGTAAGAGAGATGAAGACGGATATTATTGGATAACTGGAAGGGTCGATGACGTGATAATCGTCTCAGGACACAACTTGGGGACTGCCGAAATCGAAGGTGCCATAGGAGGACACCCTGCCGTGGCCGAGGCTGCAGTAGTTGGTTATCCACATGATATAAAAGGAAACGCAATCTATGCCTTCGTTACATTGAGGACTGGACAGAAGGTCACGGATAGTACCAGAGATGAGATAATCAAGAAAGTAAGGAGCGATATCGGGCCTCATGCTTCACCTGGGAAAATACAGTTCACTGACGGACTTCCAAAAACCAGATCTGGAAAGATAATGCGCCGCATTCTGAGGAACATTGCATGTAACGAGATTGACGATCTGGGTGACACTTCCACCCTAGCTGACCCAAGTGTAGTGGACTCATTGGTTGAGGAAAGAATCTAGGCCTGGGGTTGTAGCATCTTCTCAGGATTTAGGATTTCTCTTAGCTCATCTTCGGAAAGATCGGTCTTTTCGAGAGCTGCCTCCATTATTGTCTGACCTGAGGCATGGGCTTCCTTAGCTATCTTAGCCGCTTTCCCATATCCAATTACGGGTGCGAGGGTCGTGGCCAGCATCAGACCTGACATCAACAGCTCAGGACCTCTGTCCGTAGCAGTCAGACCTTCTATACATTTACTGGAGAACACCTCCGATGAGGATGTCATCAGGGATATTGCCTGAAGTAGATTATGAGCCGCAAACGGCATCATCGTGTTAAGCTCAAAATATCCTCCCTGAGCACCCTGCACCAGGGCCGTATCACAGGCTACGACTTGGGAGGAGGCCTGAATAACTGATTCCGGAATAACCGGATTAACCTTTCCAGGCATAATCGAAGAACCTGGCTGAACTGCAGGCAGGGCTATCTCACCTAAACCTGCACGGGGACCTGAACCCAGCCACCGGATATCACTAGCGATCTTCTGCATGCTGACTGCCAGGCCTCTAATGACCGCACTAGCGGTCAATGCCCCATCAAGACTGGACTGGGCCATGAAATGATTGTCAGTCTCATAGACATCCACCCCAGAGAATTTCGAGATGTTCTGACAGGCCAATGCCGAAAATTGGGGATGGGTATTGACTCCAGTCCCAACAGCAGTACCTCCCAGAGCCAGAAGTGACAACTCATCCTTGACAAGAAGAAGTCGATCCAGGGATCTCTCAATTAGGCCTGCAAAACCAATGAATTCCTGGCCCAAACGAATTGGGGTGGCATCCATAAGATGAGTGCGGCCCGTTTTTATGATGGGCATAAATTCTTCAGCCTTCTTCTCAAGAATCCTCTGCAAATTGAGGAGGGACGGACATAATTCCTCCTCAATCTCAAGAAGGGCCGAAAGATGCAGGGCCGAGGGTATCACATCATTAGATGATTGACCCTGGTTAACATGATCATTAGGATGTATCTTGGAACCAAATGATTTCGAAGAAATATTGGCTATGACCTCATTGGCATTCATATTGGTTGATGTTCCTGAACCGGTCTGAAAGACGTCGACAGGGAAGTGATCATCAAATTCACCATCTGCTACCTGTAGAGCTGCCTCGACGATGGCAGCCTTCATTTCCTCGTCTATAACTCCCAATTCGAAGTTGGCAGTGGCCGCACCGGCCTTGATGTACCCCAGGGCACGAATAAAGGAACGGGACATCCGGAAACCACTGATCGGGAAATTCAGGACCGCTCTTTGGGTACTGGCCCCCCACAAGGCAGATTCGGGAACTTCCATAGGCCCCATTGTGTCGGATTCAGTCCGGGTGTAAGGATCTGAGGGAAGACTACCCGTAAGAGACAATGAGCTTCCTGATTTTTTGCTGGGACTGCCCTTAATCGACTTCCGCATCTTTTCCTTTCGATTCTTGGGACACTCGAACATTCCATATTTTGGAAAGCGGACATGGCCTTCAGACAAATTATCCAGATGGACTTTGAGCATTGAATTGATCGATAGATCTGAATAGCATTCTTCAACGTAATTCTGGAGTTCATCCCGGACATTTTTTGTTACCCTTATGGAAGTATAGCTCTCTTTTGCCATATTATCGTCAGACAAAGACTTCTATAAAAGAATATGCATTTTGCATACATATACATATTGCATACATAATGATTATGGAAAATAGCCCTCTTTTTAAGTTTTTCCAATATTATTTGCCTAAACTGGGGCGTAAGGCGGAGGATTGTGTGGATCCCAGCATGTAACAAAGGATTCATCCAGTTCATCCAGTTTCGCCATCACTGAATCTGAGATATCAAAATCAAAAACTGAAAAATTCTCGATAATCCTGCTTTTGTTAACTGATTTGGGAAGAACGACCATTCCCCGTTGAATAGACCACCGAATCAAGACCTGAGCGGGAGTTTTGCCAAGCTCTTCGGAAATTGCCCCTAATTTAGGCTCATCCAACCGTTTGGCATGCGCCAGAGGACTATAAGCCTCGATAATGATATTCTTAGAATTACAATAATCCAGAAGCTCTTTCTGATAATAGTAAGGGTGAAACTCGACCTGGTTAACTGCAGGTAAAATACCGAATTTAGCCTCTATCTCAGCCAGATGTTCAATTGTAAAATTACTGACCCCTATGGATTTGCATAAACCTCTCTCACGTAACTCAATGAATGCCTTCCAAGAATGATTTCTCTTTTCCCTGAGAGGCCAATGGATCAGATAAAGGTCAATATAATCGCAATTCAGTCGATTCAGACTCTTTTCACAAGCCTCGATAGTGCTTTCAAACCCTTCGTCCTCCCACCTGAGCTTTGTCGTCACGAAGACGTCTCCTCTATTCACTCCCGAATCTCTAACGGCACTTCCAACACTTTCTTCATTCCCATATGCTCGAGCAGTATCTATGTGCCTGTATCCGGCCTCAATGGAATCAAGTACTGCTTGATAAGTTGCCTCACCAGGTTCTGATTTCCAGGTGCCCAATCCAACGACAGGTATCTGGAAGTTATCATTCATCTTCAGGAACAATTGATCAGTCATAAAGCCCCAAAGGGCAGGTCCTAAATTAATTACACCATCAATCTATTTTTAGAAGCTTAACCAACGTATCGTGTAAAGTCTCATTCGAGATTAGCCATTCCCTATTACTCATCATATAAGGATGACCCTCGAAATCGGTTACCTTCCCACCTGCTTCCTCAACGATAAGGATACCTCCAGCCATATCCCAGGAATGCAGGCCTGATGCGACATAGCCATCTATACGTCCTGCAGCAACATAGGCTAACGATAAGGCGGCAGAACCTGTCTTCCGGATTGAATGGGATTCGTATTCCAGACGGATGAATCTTTCCAACATATTCTTGAACATTTGTGACTCCTTATCATGAGGAAATCCGGACGAAAAAAGGGCCTTATGCAAAGTATCGACAGACGTGACAGACAACTTCTGGGGAGTACCTGTATTGTGCAAATCATTCATGTAGGCCCCATTTCCCTTGGCGGCAAAGTACAATTCATCCCTAAATGGATCTGCCAAAACCCCTACCAATACCTCATCTTCCAGGCATAATCCAATTGATGGTCCACAGAAAGGGTATGAATGAGAAAAATTAGTGGTTCCATCCAGAGGATCCACTATCCAGACCTTTTCACCAGGAAAATTGGTACCTTCCTCGGCAATTATACCAAAATCCGGAGTTTCAGAACGAAGGATCTTGACTATTTCTTCCTCGCATCTTTTGTCTGTGTCAGTGACGACATCAACTCTGGATTTGTATTCGATACCCTCTGGATTGCCAAAAGTCTCAAGAATTATCTCTGATGCTCGAATTACGGCTTTAATTGCTACTTGTAAGGCATCTACTGACAAAGAAAATCAACTACTCCCTCGAACAAGGCCCGACCATCCCCGGGCCCATCCGGATTACGACCCGAGGATGTCCAGTCCGTATGTTGCCAGCCATGGAAAACCCGCTCCGGATGAGGCATCATACCCAGAACATTCCCCTTGGGATTTGTAATTCCTGCAATATCATACGCTGCACCGTTGGGATTCCAGGGATAACCGGGATTGCTCCCCCCATTCTGATCACAATAACGGAAAGCAACCTGATTTCCATTCTGGATCTCTGTAAATTTTGATTCATCCATCATGAGTTTGCCCTCGGCATGGGCATTGGGTATTGACAATACTTGACTGGTCTTGTAATTCTTTGTGAAAAAACTCTGGGAACTGGACTCCACGGAAAGATGGACGTGACGAGCCTCAAAACGACTGGAATCATTTGTATGGAGAACGGCTTCGGGAACTTCACTAGTACCCGAATCCGTACCGGGAAGGGCACCTAATTCCACCAGGATCTGAAAACCGTTGCAAACTCCCAGAATTGGCCGACCTTCATTTATATACTCATCGACTTGAGACTTCAATCCCGATTTTACACGTGAAGCAAAGATGGCACCAGCCCTGACATAGTCACCAGAACTGAATCCTCCCGGGAAATAAAGGGCATCGAAATCCATGATGTTTCTGCGCTCCGATCGCTCGACCTCACCAATCAATTGTTTAAGGTGAACTTTCTCCGTATTGCATCCTAAGGACGAAAAAGCCAGAGCTGATTCGTCTTCGCAATTAGTCCCTTCAATTCGTAGAACTCCAACTCGGATATCAGATGGGTCGGGCATTACATTTTCCCATTAGAAATGGGGATAAAACTATGACCTAAGAAATATCGGGGAAAAATATGGGAATCTCGCGCTCGGCGCTAGCTACACTATCTGAACCATGGATGACGTTCTCGTCGAGGAGCAGACCAAAATCACCACGAATCGTACCTGGAGCTGCCTCTGCAGGATCAGTTGCACCAATTAGTTTCCTGGCTATCGAAACTGCGGATGGGCCGGACCAGACTGTTGCGACTACAGGTCCAGAATGAATATAATCTATCAAATTGACGTAGAATGGTTTGCCTTCATGTTCCTTATAGAGTTCACTTGACTGTTCAGATGATACCTTGAGTCGCTGCATGGCTTCCATATTGAGGCCAGTATCCTCGAAACGTGACAATATGGTACCTATCAGATCCCTACGGACTGCGTCTGGCTTGAGCATGATGTATGTCCTTTCGGTACTCACTTCTCTCTCTTTTTACGTGCCGTATCGGTCCATCTGGTACGAGCAGGCACTCTATTCAATTTCAAGAAATTCTTCTTGGCCTTGGAACTTATGAAATACAGGACCTGACCGGTCTTCTTGACATACATCATTCCCGTTCCCGGAGGAATCGGTTTGCCGGTAAAGGAGCAGGTCTTGGTCTCTGCCATTTTCCTATCTCCTATCCAGGGCCTTGGCCTCTCTGGATGAATCCAGTAACAAAAGCTGGTCTCCTACATCAATAGGACCAACCACGTTGCGTCGAATAATACGGCCACGGTCATCCCCGGCTAAAACCCGGACTTTCACTGATGAGGATTCGCCCCTCATTCCCGTACGCCCGAGAATCTCAACTACTTGTGCCGGAATGCCGTCCATATCTCTTATTTCTTGGCAGCTTCAATTGCCTTTATGACCTCTTCCAGAGATCCCTTTTTCTTTCCAATTTCGGTGATTGCAACAGCTGCAGTGGTAACCTTGAGTCCTGCGGCTCTTCCAAGTTCATCCTGTGAGGGGACGTAAGTGTAAGGTATCTGTTTTTCCTCACACAGCATTGGGAGATGTGCCAAAATCTCCGGAGGAACAACATCAAGGGCCATTACGACCAGTTTTGCCTGACCTCTCTCGATCAACTTGGTTACTTCATTGGAACCTTTGCGAACCTTGCCCCCATCACGAGCTGTTTCGGTGGCCAGATATGCCTTCTCTGATAGCTCCGTTGGAGCCTCATATGTTACGAATAACGGTTTTGCCATTTTTTACCTCTTTCAGACGACTGTCTTCATTAATCACGGGTTTATCACGTGGGTCCGCGTCTACGAAAGGGGGGCTATTTAAACATGCTCGAAATGCACGATAACATGGGTATCACAGTATACACCACTGCCCCTGATGAGAAGTGCGCGGAGGAGATAGCCAAAGGCGTTGTCAAAGCCAAACTGGCGGCCTGTTGCAACTTCTGGCCAGTGAGAACGGTATACTCCTGGGAAGGGAAAATGAAAGATGATACGGAACATGTTCTGTTCATCAAGACCTCCAAGGATAAATTCAAGGACCTCGAAAAGTATATTGTTAAGAACCACCCATACTCAATGCCTGCAATCGTATCACTCCCCTGGGATGATGCGCATGAACCATACAAGAATTGGGTAGAGAAAAATGAATGAATATGATGTGATCGTCTGTGGCGGAGGTCCAAGCGGGGCTACAACTGCATTTTATGCTGCCAAGGCCGGAATGAAGGTACTGGTCATAGACAAGTCCAAATTCCCAAGAGACAAGGCCTGTGGAGGTTTGCTTACTGCCAGACTGTTTGATGAGTTGCCTGAACTGGAGCCCTACATCAAGCCAATAATCGAATGTGCCTCTAACGATGTCCATCTCTATTCGCCATCCATGAAATACAAGATCGATTTCGAATTTCCGGAAGGAACTCCCTGGAATATAACCCGGGAAGTCTTCGATAATGCAATTCTCGAGGCTGCAGGAGACGTCGGGGCCGAGATCATGACGCAAACAAGGGTCAGTGACTTCGAATTCAATGGCGGTGTGACAGTGAAAACATCCAAGGGCGACTTCAATTCTAAAATGGTAATTGGAGCTACCGGGCCCAATGACAAATTGGCATCAATGGTCAGGGATAAAAGAAATATCAAGCCCTGGAATGATAATCAGATGGGGACGGCCCTGATGTGGGAACCTGTGGTTGGAAAAGATTTTGTTGACAAGAATTATAGTGACAAGAGATCCCTGCTGGTACACTTCAAACCAGGTGGCATTGATGGATATGGATGGGTCTTTCCGAAGCAGGAGATCCTGAATATCGGATTTGGAGGATATAATCGAGCCATCAAATCGATCAAGGTCAAGGAGATCTGGGAGGATTACATCAATCTGCTCAAGAAAGACGGATATTTCCCCAAGGATCAGGCTACTCCTCCTGTAAAAGGAGCACCTCTCCCTTTGGCAGGCCCACTGAAGGCTACGACCATGGACAATACTTTGCTGGTTGGGGACTCAGCAGGAATGGTGTCGCCATTATCAGGTGAAGGAATCTACTATGGGATGCATGCGGGAAAGATTGCAATCGATACGATTCAAAATGCATTGGAAACCAATGATTTCTCGCAGAAGAATCTGGACCAATACCATCGAGACTGGAGCAAAGCATTTGGAAAGGAATTGAAGGACCTGTCGTTCTTTGCATACCTGGCCTTGAAAATACCTGAAAGGATGGTATACTATGGTTCCCGGGACGATAAATTGTGCGAGATATTTGCCGACCTCTTCCTGGGTGTGACCCCTGGTGGGTTGGGAAAAAGAAAGCCGATTAGCCGAGCAATGTATGATGCGATAAGATATCCATACTTCGGTCTAGGTTAATCCTGTTACCACATCACAATCATTGACATGAAAAACATAATGACTGATACAAACATCATCATTAACCAAAATAAAGCCCGTGTGTTGGAATTTGTTACCACATCAATCCTGGATGTGTTATCTGCTACCTCAGTATCGGAAGGCTGAAAAAATAAACTAAACATCTTAGAAACCGTGAAGAGGAAGAGTATGGGAGAAAGGCAAAGTCCAAAAATATTCAAAAGACCGCCACCACTATTGTAACTATCATAGGACGGCTGGCATAAAGGATCCATGCTACGGCCTGAGGGACTAAACATGTTTGTTGAAAATTTTGCTAACTCTTCCCTGGTTCCATTCACAGCATTTGGATTCTTTATGAAACTCACACTTGCCAGTAACCTCGTGCAATTGTTTAGATATATATCATCAGGAATAAACTGACCTGTTAAATTGTAAACATATTCGCCAGTATTATTTGCAAAAAACTGATGAGATGCGTTTGCCACGGCATTTTGGTACGCCAAGTGTATTATCTCATAACTGAAGGCATACTCTGTGCCGTTCTCAAGGTTAGCTGCTATGAAAGCAAAAGTAAAGTTTTCGCCAAGTGCTACATCCATTTTCCAGCCATTATCGGTTATGTTAGTTTGATACACTTCGTAATATTCACAATCTTCCCACGTACCATTCTCATCAGTCACCGTTTCACAGTCTCTCCCTTCCCAAACCATCCAACCTGAGTCTACAGAAATTGAAACCGTCTCTTCCCCAGCTGAAACACCACCAAACAAACTAAGCAAGAGTAACAAAGAACAAAACAAGATTGCATGCCTAGTCATTACTCAGCTATTCTTAAGAGACATTATACGTCTATTCGAGGTAAGATATTCTCCGAATCTTTCGAGCCCTTCCTGGATCAATGCAGGTGCATGATTCTTCTGGTAATTCTCCAGGGATTCCCGGCTATCCAGATGATACCTGATCGACCAATGGACCTTGCCATCCTCCGAGTCGCAAACGAACCATTCCGCGCCCTGAAATCCCTCTATCTCCAGTATCTGCTCTATGTGAGGCTCCAGCCATTCTGCATATTCGTCCGCTGCAATGGAATCGACCTGTAAATTTACCTCGTAGACTATCATGTCTTCCTAGATGTATACTGGACTTAAGTCTTCAGTAGGTAAAATCAGTCCATTCTAACGCGACTAACAATAGCTATCAAAATTATTGAGGAAACGGAAAGAAGAAAAGACAGATTAGGCAAACCCTCGGCAATTGAATCTCCATCCTCTGAAGACGGGCTTTCTAATGAACTGATGCTATACTCCAGAATCTGCATAGTAAGAATTGACTCATCATTTTCAATTACTACTCTTTTTATACTGATAAAATCACTATTTATGTATTCCAAAGTATAATTACCTTGGCCTTCGCCTTGCAGTACAGCTTTTACAATTAAAGTATCAAAAGTTCCTGCAGAGGTAGTGACTTTAGCTTCATCAGTTACTTCGTAATCTGTAGTTTCGCTTTCTTCAGTTTCGGAAGTCTCTACGTCCCATTCTCCTCCATTCATACGCGAACGAGACGTACTGCTAGTTGATGTATCCTCTGAAAAAGTCCAAGAACTACCAACTTCAAGTGTGTCTGGCCAAGCACCCTGAGTTTTTGTGTGTACTGTTTGCTCTTCAGTAACCCCCTCGTATGATTTTTCTTCCCCGCCTTCTGCCCAAGTCTGTGTATAACTATCAATGCTTTCGCTTTTTATTGTGTCCGGAATCAAGTTCGAGTCATCCTGCCAAAGTTTGACCTCAAAACCAAATAAATAATGAAGTCGATCGTCGTCAGGCTGTGGGTCATATGAACCCTCCTCAATTATAACTGTGAAATTAAAATTCATTGTTCTCTTCAGGATATAACAGTCATAGGTCTGATTATCAACTTCAATCGTTTCAAATCCAGTAATTGTGTCTTCTACTTGTGCTTCAAAAGCTTCAATATCTACGAAATCATCACCAAACATATATTTGCCCATAGCAGTACCAAATGTATTTCCCATTATTTCGTATTTAACATAATCACCTGCGTTAAGTTCAAGTTTCTTTTTGGTTATAACTAGTTCAGCATTGCTTGAACCTGCCAAAAATAGCGCACAAACCATCAAAGCAAAAATTTTCTTCATACTTTCCAAAATGTTTCTCGTTATAAATCATTTTAGTCTCCTACCTTTAACTAGTAAATGACGGAGATAATCAGGGAATTCATCAAAACCTTCAGGCATGAGCTTGCACAGAAGGATACGGAGCATGCTGTCTTTCATGGATCCTGGGACTGGCATTCTGCTGCGCATGGCCACTGGGCATTGCTGGAAAGCGCACATCTCATGGACGATGAGGAAAGCCTGGAATGGGTCCTGCAGAGATTACATGGCAAGGAGATGAAGGAGGAATTCCAGTACCTGCAGCAGAATCCGGATTTCGAGATGCCCTATGGGCGGGCCTGGCTCCTGCGCCTGATACTGCGTCTGGAAGAATTGATGGGAAACACCGACCACAGGGATGCTACCCAGAAGGTCGCACTGGGACTCCGGGAATGGTTGTCCAGTTCCGAGATGGAGCCTTCGATACCCGAATACAAGAATCCATCCTGGGCACTAGTACAACTGCATGCCTGGGCAACCCATTCTGGAGATCAGGGAACAATCGACTGGATAAATGAGGTAACCGAGAAATATTTTACCGGAAATGAACTGGATCCGGGACGGGATACGAAAAAAGGCGAATTCTTCTCC
>Ga0209554_1001395_pt1 | contig 18282 bp, 14 predicted proteins | sample MarorgKNORR_S2LV_5_FD_188221 | JGI IMG/M metagenome (GOLD analysis project Ga0209554, IMG submission 188221) | Marine microbial communities from the Southern Atlantic Ocean, analyzing organic carbon cycling - Bottom_A/KNORR_S2/LV (SPAdes) (version 2) | ecosystem: Environmental > Aquatic > Marine...
CGAAAATCCGGTGACTTTCCCGAGTCCCCCCGTGACTTTCTACCTGCAGCACGAAGAACCCCATGATCGCGCAAAATGGCCCTACTGGCTCCCGGTTCCGGACGATGACTTCAAGCTGGTGCTGCGGATTTACGCTCCCGACATGGACCACTTTCCGATTCCCTACGCGAAGAGTCTACAGGCGGATCAGGGCCAAGTATGGCCCGGGGTCGCCGAGATGGACGGTTTCATAGTCTACGCCCCGCCGGATCTGGATCTGGTGCCCGAGCCCGCTTCCACCGGTATTCTTGCAATCGGTGTGCTGGGCCTGCTGGCCGCCTCCAGGCGAGCGCAACGGGCGTAGCTGCTGCGCGCCGCTGAACGAGTAGCGTTCAAGAAGCGGTTGGCAGCGAGAGCCAGAGGCGCAGGAGGTGGCAACCCGGTCCCTGGGCCAAATCCGTGAGCGCCCCAACGAAAACACCCCCGGCGTAACTAGCCGAGGGCGTTTACGAAACTTGGAGCGCGAGACCGGGATCGAACCGGCTGCCCTCAGCTTGGGAAGACGATCCCGACGCAAGCAATAACGCCTACTTACGCTGAGTGCTCTGCAGGAGACTGCATAGGCATGCATAGAGCGGCACTGGTGACGGCAGACGGCAGTAGACGGCACCTCAATTCACCGGCAAACCGCCCCACCCGCTCCGCTGCGGCGTGCTTCAGCGAACCCGCCGCCTCATCCCCAACCCCGCGAGGCCGAGGGTGAGGAGGTGGGCAGCTCCACGAGCCCGCCTAACACGGCGTTCCCTGCGAGAGGAGTCAGACGCAAACGCGCCGCGAAAGCGGAACGGGACCGGTGCGTCTAGTTACGGCACATGGATTCAGTGAAAACTTCATTGATTGTGATGTTGTAAGTAAGCGCAGCATTGAAGCCCAAACCCCACGCCCGGCCCGCGGGGGTAGCAGTGTTGCACCCAGCCACCAATGCGGCCCCCTCGTTTGAGAATGCCCCTTCATACACGTTGGTATATCCATTAGTAGCCGGGGGGAAATCGATGGCTGCCTGCGCGCAGAACCCCCCGATGAAACAGGAGTAGTTCGAGCCCGCGGTGCAGGTACTCGTCCCCGCGTTCCACGTGCCTCCCGCCCCCGCGCAGTCCGTCGCCCGGTTGGCGAGCGCGGTGTTCACGCCGTCCACCACCGCTGTGAAGTTCGCGTTCACCTCGTCCGCGTCCGCCGTGGTCCCGTTCGTGAACTGCGTCAGCCCGGTCACATCCGCTGAGGTCAACGCCAGGTTCACGCCAGTGCGCACCGCCTCAAAGTTGGCGTTCATCGCGTCCGCCTCGGCCACTGAGCCGTTAGTCAAGGTGTTCGGCACCGACACCGTCTCCGCCTCCGCGACCGGCGCATAGGCGAGCGCGAGCAGTAGTCCCAGGCCGGTGCTTACGCGGCGAATGCGCCGCAGTCCCAGACTGGCGAGCAGGCCCACCAGCAGGCCACCGCCCAGCCATCCCATGGTGGGGACGGCTGCCACGGAACTCTAGATCATCGTTCCCCAGTCCTCCCCCCAGTTGCCCGCGAGGGCGGGTGAGGCGAACCAGAGCACGGTCACGACCGAAACAACAGCACAAGACAAGAAACGCATCACAAACCTCCTCGGGCAAATCAATCCAGTTCAGCCTGGGAAGTATCTCATAACTGCGTGGATTTGTGGGGATGAAGCCGAAAGCGCCAACACACCGCGGTTACGGGGCTAGAGGCGGCGGCTCAGGCGGCTGAGGAATCGGGTGGCAGGCACCAAGGCCCCGGCGACCGCCAGAACGAAAGAGCCCCGCCGCGTAACACTGCGACGGGGCTCTCGTTTACTGGAGCACGAGACCGGGTTCGAACCGGCGACCCTCACGTTGGCAACGTGATGCTCTACCAACTGAGCTACTCGTGCGTGGAAAATCTGCGGGACCGCGGATGATTGGAGAGGATCCCCCCGGCGTCAAGCCCACCCCGCGGAAGCCAGCGTTTCAAAGTTTCGAGATCTTCGCGGCTTTGTCTTCGAGCCCGGCGGTGGCGTTCCGGGTGTCGAAGATCCGCGGCGCCCGGGCCACGAGCCGCTCGTAATCGACCTCGGCGTGGTCGGTAAGGATCACCGCCAGATCGCAGCCCTCGAGCACTGCATCGTCGAAGTCGGTGTTCTTGTAAACCCGCCCGTCGATCTCGCACTCGCGCACGTAGGGGTCGTGGTAGGAGACGTCGGCCCCCTTCGCAGCCATCAGCCGGATCACGTCGAGCGCCGGCGATTCGCGCATGTCCCCGACCCCAGGCTTGTAGGCCACCCCCAGGATCAGCACCTTCGAGCCGTTCAGCGCCAGGCGATCCTCGTTCAGCAGCGCCACCACCCGCTCGACCACGTGCTCGGGCATTCGTCCGTTGATCTCGGTAGCCAACTCGATGAAGCGCGCCGGAAAGTTCAGCGACTTCATTTTCCAGGCGAGGTAGCTCGGATCCACCGGGATACAGTGGCCGCCCAAGCCCGGCCCGGGCAGGAACTTCATGAAACCGAAGGGCTTGGTGGCCGCGGCCTCGATCACCTCCCAGACGTCGAGGCCGAGGCGCTGACACATCAGCGCCACCTCGTTGACCAGCCCGATATTGATGGCGCGAAAGGTGTTCTCGAGCAATTTCACCATCTCGGCGCTCTGAGTGGACGAGACCGGCACGACCTCGTCGAAGATCGCATCGAAGACGCAGCAGGCGAGATCGCGGCACAGCGGGGTTTCGCCGCCGACGACCTTGGCGATCTGTCGCACGGTGAATTTCTTGTTCCCGGGGTCGATGCGCTCGGGCGCAAAGGCCAGCGCGAAATCCTCCCCCACCTTGAGGCCACTCTCCTCGAGGATCGGCACGAAGAGTTCGTGCGTCGTGCCCGGGTAGGTGGTGCTGCCGAGAATGACCAGCTGCCCGGAGCGCAGCCGCCGCCGGATCTCCTCCATGGCGTCTGCCATATGTGAAAGGTCCGGATCCTTCGAGCGGGTGAGCGGGGTCGGCACGCAGATGTGGATGACATCGAGTTTCGCAATCACGGCGAAATCGTTGGTGGCCTCGAAACTGCCCGCCGCGCGCATCGCAGCAACGTCTTGCGAGGACACGTCCTCGATGTAGCTCTGGTTTGACTCGAGCAATTGGATCTTCTCGACGTCGATGTCGATGCCCTTCACCTGGAAGCCCGCACGAGCCAACTCGAGGGACAGCGGCAGCCCGACGTAGCCGAGGCCGATCACGCCCATCGTCGCCTCGCGCGATTCGATCCGAGTGCGCAACCCTTCGAGTCGACTCATGTGCCCTCCGCTTCGTCCGCGCCTTCAAGACTCGACCCGAAGTAATCCGCGAAATAGAAGTACCCCGACCAAAGCGTTAGTACGGTCGCGAGAGCGAGCAGCACCAGCCCGATCTCGCGGCCCGGCAGGCCCATCTGCGGGTAGTAGAAGAGGAGTGCGACGATTGCAGAGTTCTGCGACAGCGCCTTCGCCTTCCCCAACCAACTCGCCGGCATCACACGGCCACCCGCTGACGCGATCCCGCGTAGCCCGGTCACCGCCAATTCGCGCCCCACGATCACCACCGCCATCCAGGCGTACCCGTCGAGTCGGTCCACGGCGATCAGCATGATCAGCGCGGTGCTGACCAGCAACTTGTCGGCCAGCGGATCGAGGAGTTTTCCGATCCGCGTCACCTGCTGGCCGCGACGCGCAAGCCAGCCGTCGAGAATGTCCGAGAGCGCGGCCACGATGTAGAGCCACGCGAGTAGCTGCGAACCCGACCGCCCGGTGGCAAAGGGCAGCGCCATCAGCACCGGGACCATCGCCAGCCGGAAGGTGCTGATCGTATTCGGAAGGTTCCAGAACTCCTCGCGAGGGAATGCGCCCGCCAGCTGTGTCGTCCGCGTACCCACGCCCGGTGCGTTACCCATCCTCGATTGATGCTCCCGGCCGAGAAACCTTCGCCCGCGACCGACCTTTCGGCGCGGCGCAGAGGCCCACGACCTCTTGGGGAACAATGCCCTCGGAGCGCACTCCGTGCTAGAAGGCATCGCCGTAGGCCACATAGTAGATCAGAACCCGATCGACGTAATCCTGGGTCTCGCGGAAGGGAGGGACCCCCTGATGCCGCCGGACGACGGCGGGGCCGGCGTTGTAGGCGGCTAGAGCGCTCCGCAAGTCACCGAAACGCTCGATCTGCTTCGCCAGGTAGCGGGCGCCGGCGCGAATGTTCTGCTCGGGCTCGAAGGCATCCTCGACCCCCAGGGCTTCGGCGGTTCGGGGCATCAACTGCATCAGGCCCCTCGCCCCAGAGCTCGAAATCGCATCCGGATCAAAATTCGATTCCGCGGCGATCACCGCCTTCAAGAGCGCCGGTTGCACCGACTCGTCGCGGCCCGCGTCCAGGATCAGCGAATCGTAGAGCCCGATCCGGGGCGGTCCGGCCACCCGGCGCAGCTCCCGGGATCGAAGGCCCCTATCTGTTCTTATTTCGGGCTCGAAGCGGGGATCGACAGGCGCGTTGGTGAAGTGAACGACGCCGGCCTCATCGACATAGCGAAAGACGTCTGCGGCGGCTGATCCCGACGCAGCAAAGGCCGCGGCCAGCATCGTCCCGGCCCAGAAGCCATGCACTCCAGTCGCTCGCATCAAAGACAAGTCCCCACGCGGTCCGCAGTCCGACCGCCCCACCCGGTGCGCGTCTGCAGACCTGCCCGCGAAAGACCCCGCGCGTGGCGAGGCCCTCTCCTCTCTTCGGTTCGAACCGGCAAGAGCCTAAATCGGCCCACCCTGGTCACCCCCGGGGCGGGTTGCGGCTGCTAGAATTCCCCTCTCGGCCCACTGGTGCGCGCTCGAGATCGAGGTCCGTCGATGCCGGCTTCCCAGCGATTCGATTTCCTGGTGATCGGAAGCGGCATCGCCGGGCTCTTCTACGCTTTGCGCGTGGCCGAAGCCGGCCAGGTCGCGATCGTCACCAAGAAGGCCGCGACGGACTCGGCCACCGACTGGGCCCAGGGCGGCATTGCCGCGGTGGTCGCGCCCGAGGACTCCTTCGAGGACCACGTCCGCGACACCCTGAACGCCGGCGCCGGACTCTGTCGCGAAGACGTCGTGCGCGCCGTGGTCGAGCGCGGTCCGCACATGATCGAGGCCCTGCGCAAGCATGGCGTCGAATTCGATCGCAGTGTCGACCCGATGCAGAACGTCGAGTTCGACCTCGGCCGCGAAGGCGGGCACACGAAGCGAAGGGTGCTCCACCACCGCGATGCCACGGGCCACGAGATCGAACGCTCACTGCTCGCCCAGGTGCGCGCGCACCCCCGCATCCGGATGTTCGAAAATTGCTGCGCCGTCGATCTGATCACCAGTCACCGAGCCGGCCGCAACGAGCCCGACCGTGCGCTGGGCGCCTATGTCCTCGAAAACGCCAGCGGCCGCGTCCGGCGCTTCCTGGCACCGATCACGATGCTGGCCACCGGGGGCGCCGGCAAGGTCTATCTCTATACCAGCAACCCCGATGTGGCCTCGGGAGACGGCATGGCCATGGCCTACCGGGCGGGGGCCTCGCTCAGCAACATGGAATTCATGCAATTCCACCCCACCTGCCTGTTCCATCCCGAGGCGAAATCCTTCCTGATCAGCGAGGCCCTCCGCGGCGAGGGCGCCATCCTCCGCACCCAGGAAGGCTTCGCCTTCATGTCCCTCCACCACGAGATGGCGGACCTCGCCCCGCGCGACGTCGTCGCACGCGCGATCGACACCGAATTGAAGCGCTCGGGCGCCGACTACGTCCTGCTCGACATTACCCACCGCGACCCCGCCTACATCCGCAATCGCTTTCCCACGATCTTCCAGCGCTGTATCGCCTTCGGCATCGACATCACGCGCGAAGCGATCCCCGTGGTACCCGCCATGCACTACAGCTGCGGTGGCGTGCGCACCAATCTCGAGGGAGAGACCGACCTGCCGAACCTCTTCGTGGCCGGCGAAGCCGCCTGCACCGGCCTGCACGGTGCCAACCGGCTGGCTTCAAACTCGCTTCTCGAGGGGCTTGTCTTCGCGGATGCCGCCGCGACTGAATCCATCCGCCGCTTCGGCTCGATCGAAGACTGCGGCGAGGTTCCGGGCTGGGACGAGGGCGACGCCACAGACAGCCACGAGGCGGTGATCATCACCCAGAACTGGGATGAGATCCGCCGCTTCATGTGGAACTACGTCGGGATCGTGCGCAGCGACCGACGTCTCGAGCGCGCTCACCACCGCATCGAGTTGCTCAAAGGAGAGATCAACGACTATTACTGGAATTTCCGCCTCACCCCCGACCTGATCGAATTGCGAAACCTCGCGACGGTGGCCGAACTGGTGATCGACTCGGCGCGCTCGCGCAAGGAGAGCCGGGGCCTGCACTACAACCTCGACCACCCCGAACGCGACGACGAACACTTTCGCTGCAACACCCTGCTCCAGCGCGGCGAGCGCGCACGACCCGAGCCCACCTGAGGCGCCCCGCCGCAGCGCGACCCCGAGCGCTTCGCTAGGCTGGCCGCCGTCGCAGAAGCCGCGACCCAACCCCTACCGCGCAAAGGAGGCCCCCATGCCGATCCAGGAAGGCGAGAAGATCCCCGCCGCCACCCTCAAGGAAACCAATATGCAGGACGTCACCACCGAGGCCCTGTTCGCGGGCAAGAAGGTCGTCCTCTTCGCCGTGCCCGGTGCCTTCACGCCGACGTGCTCCGAAAAACACCTTCCCGGCTTCATCGAAAAAGCCGATGCGATCCGCGCCAAGGGCGTTGACGACATCATCTGCCTCTCGGTCAATGATGCCTTCGTGATGGATGCCTGGGGCAAAGATCGCGGTGCGGGCGACAAGGTGCATCTCGTGGCCGACGGCAACGGCGAACTCTCAAAGAAACTCGGTCTCGACTTCGACGGCTCCGGGATCGGCTTCGGCCTTCGCGCCCAGCGCTTCGCGCTGATCGCCGAAGACGGGGTGGTCACGAAGCTCGCCGTCGAAGAGCCGATGAAGTTCGAGGTGAGCAGCGCCGAGGCGATCCTCGAAGCGCTCTGAGCGCTAGCGGCCCAAAGCCATCCCGACGAGGCGCGTGGCCAGGCGCTGTGGGTCGATCGACCGAAGGCTCCCGGAGCCCACCAGCGGTGCCCTCTCAACTTCGACGCCGAGGCGTGTGATCGCCTCGGGATCGATTGCGGCGGCGTAGACGCCTGCACCGTCGTCCAACAGCACGCGGTTCAGGATCCGCTCCACGCTGGTTTCTTCGCCGGCGTCGAGGCGCACCGTCTCGATCAGGCGAACCACGGCGTCGCAAACGCTCATCCCGAACTGTTCGGGATCTTCGCCGAGATTCGGAACGAAGACCTTCGGGCAATCGGCAGCGGCGATCGCGCTGCCGACACCGACCGGAAGCAGGTTGGCCAGGATGCTGGTGTAGAAGCTGCCCATCGGAAAGCAGATGAGCTGGGCTCTGCGGATCCAGTCGAGGACTTCGGTTGCCGCCTCGGGACGAACCGGCGTCGAATCATCGAGGCCAGCGATCACCGAAAGCTTCGCCACGGGCGAATCGATCGGCGTCGACTCCTTTCCGGTGACGCGATGTTGCCCGGCCAGGCCACGGCCGTCGGCGAGCCGGGCCTCCAGGTGGTAGTCCGCGTCGAGTACCGGGCGAACAAAACCTCGCGCCCGCACCAGCACCGCAAGCACGTCCGCCGCCGCGGCGAGGTCGCGATCGGCATCGAGGTAGGCCCCCGCCAGCACGAGGTTCCCGAGGCTCGCCCCGCGCAGGTCAAAGCCTTCGCCCAGGGCCTCGAGGGCGCGGCGCAGGGGACGCACCAGCAGTGCACCGCGAGCCGCGCCGACCGCGTCGAGTTCGGGCGCATTCCCCTCGACGATTTCGAGTACTTCCCGGCGACAGGCGGAAACGCTGGCGTCGCGAGGGAGCCTTCGCGCACACAGCCGCATCAGGGCCTCGGAATCGGGGTCGCTGCGGTCGGCCAGGGCGAGGATACGATTGCGCAGATCCCCCACCGAGGGCATCCCAAGGCTCTCGCGCAAGCTCGCAGAACTGCCCCCGGAATCGAAAGGCGTGACCACGTGAAAGGAGCGATGGGTCAGGCGCAACAACTCGGGGCAGAGGTCGCGGAGAGCGCTGCCGCCGCTGAAGAAGAGCAACCGGGGACCGTCTTCCGGGGAAACCGGCTGGCTCTCGGCAGACGTGTCCGCTTCCGCGTCCCGTCTGGGATCGACGCTCCCGGCGCGAGCCACGCCGCTAGTCCTCCGGCGTCACGTAGGCCGAGGTGATGCCACCATCGACCATGAAGGTGGTGCCGTTCACGTAGGACGATTCCGGCGAGGCCAAAAAGAGCGCAGCGCGCGCGATCTCCTCGCTCGTCGCGAGGCGCCCCATTGGGATATGGACCAGCCGACGTTCACGGGCCTTGGGGTCCGCGAGCAACTCCCGTAGCAGCGGGGTATCGACGGGCCCCGGACACAGGGCGTTGGCGCGAATGCCCTGCCGCGCGTACTCGACCGCGATTTCGCGGGTCATCGCAAGTACACCGCCCTTGCTGGCGGTGTAGGCGATCTGCGAGGTGGCGGCGCCCACCACCGCGACAAAAGAGGCCATGTTGATGATCGACCCGCCTCCCGAGCGCAAGAGCGCGGGGATCGCGTACTTGCAGCCGAGAAAGACCCCCTTCAGATTGATGTCGATCACCTGGTCGAAGACGTCTTCGGGCGTGTCCACCGGAGAACCGTCGGCGTCGGGAAACACCCCCGCGTTGTTGAAGACAACGTGAAGACCCCCGCCCTCCGCTTCGGCGCGCTCGACCGCGGCAGCGATCTCGGCGCCACGGCTCACATCGGCCGTCACCGCGATCGCCCGACCTCCGGCGGCGCAAATCTCCTCGGCGACAGCTTCCGCGGAAGCCGCATCGCGGTCGCAGACACTGACGAAGGCGCCCTCGGCCGCGAAGAGCCGACACGAATCGCGGCCGATTCCGCTTCCTCCGCCCGTGACGAGCGCCGACAAGCCGGCGAGGCGCATGGCGTTCTCCTTTGAACCCGGCCCTCCCTTCGCACCTGCGAGGAGAACGGCTCGAAGATTCAGCCGCGCTCGAAGTAGCGGGCCTTTTCCCAGTCGGTCACGGCGCCTTCGAAGGCCGCCTGCTCGGCGCGCGCGAAGTGCACGATGTGGTCGACCACGTCGTCGCCGAAATGGCCGCGCACGAAAGCGCTCTTGTCGAAGTGCGCGATCGCCTCGGGGAGCGTTCCGGCGACCCGCGGCAGCGAATCCGCGGCGTAGGCATCGCCCTCGAAGAGCGGACCAGGGTCGATTTCGCGCTCGAGGCCATCCATCGCAGCGGCCATCAGGCCGGCATAGACCAGGTAGGGGTTGGCGTCACCGCCGGGGATCCGGCACTCGATCCGCACCGAATCCCCCTGGCCGACCACGCGGTAGCCCACGGTTCGATTATCAAAGCTCCAGGCCACGCGCGTGGGGGCAAAGCTTCCCTCGCGGTAGCGCTTGTAGGAATTGACCGTGGGCGCGAAAAGCAGGGTGAGGTCCCGGCTGTGCTCGAGCAGGCCTCCCACCGCGAAGCGGAAACGCTTCGAAGCCGTGACCGGCGCCCCGGGGAGCAACTCTTCCCCGGCGAAAATCGATCGCCCGTCCAGATCGCAGAGGCTCATGTGCACGTGCATGCTGTTGCCGCCGTGCATCGGGTGCCACTTCGCCATGAAGGTGAGCGCGGCCCCCTGTTGGGCTGCGATCTCCTTCGCCGCGTTCTTGTAGAGCACGTGACGGTCGGCCATCTCGAGCGCTTCGGCATAACGCAGATTGATCTCGTGCTGCCCGGCACTCGCCTCGCCCTTGCTGAACTCGACGGGAATCCCCGAAGCGTCTGCGCCGCGGCGGATCGCACCGATCACCGGCTCGGCGAAGCTCCCGGAGAGGATGTGGTAGTCCTCGTTGTAGGCGCCGAAGGGCTCGAGATCGCGGTATCCCTTCTCGCGCGCGTCGCGGTAGCTCTCCCGAAAGAGGAAAAACTCGAGTTCGGAGGCCATCTGCGCCACCCACCCGTTGTCGCGTGCGCGCTCGACCTGACGTCGCAGCACGTTTCGGGGAGCGACGGAGATCGGCTCATGAGTCGCGACATCCCTGCAGTCGCAGATCACCAGCGCGCTGCGGTCGAGCCAGGCCGCCGTTCGCAGCGTCGAAAGGTCGGGCTGGGCGTGCATGTCGCCGTAGCCCGTCTCCCAGCTGGTAAAGGCGTAGCCCGGCGTCGGGTCCATCTCCATGTCGCAGGCCAGCAGGTAATTGCAGACGTGCATGCCGCCCTTTGCGATCTCCTCGAGAAAGAAATTCCCGAGGATCCGCTTCCCTACCAGGCGACCGTAGAGATCGGGGACCAGCGTGAGAACCGTCTCGATCGAGCCATCGGCCACCGCGCGCTCGAGGGCCTGGAGGTCGAGGCGGCCGCGGCTCATACGCCGGGACCCGCCTGCGGCCGGATCATTCGTCGCTGACCTCGCGGAAGAGCGAGAGCTGCGGAACCTGCTCCTCCCCGCCGATGGCCACGGGGTAGTTCTTCGAGAAGCACGCGTCGCAGATCCCGCGTTTGAATTGCGAATCCGAGACCTGGTGCAGCCCCTCGAGCGAGAGGTAGCCAAGGGAGTCCGCTTTCATCAGATCGCGAATTTCCTCGACGCTGTTCTGGGCGGCGATCAGTTCCTCGCTGTTCGGCGTGTTGATCCCGTAATGGCACGAGGCCACCGAGGGCGGCGCCGAGATCCGCAGGTGCACCTCCCGGGCGCCTGAGTTGCGCAGCAGGCCGACGATCTTGACCAGGGTCGTACCGCGGATGATCGAATCGTCGACCAGGACCACCCGCTTCCCCTCGAGATAACCGCGCATCGGGTTGTGCTTCACCTTGACGCCGAAATTTCGGATCGACTGGGCCGGCTCGATGAAGGTGCGCTTGACGTAATGGTTGCGGATCAGCGCCGTCTCGTAGGGAATGCCCGTCTCTTCGGCATAACCGAGCGCCGCGGCGGTCCCCGAATCGAGCACCGGGACGACCATGTCGGCGACCACCGGGTGCTCCCGCGCCAGCGTACGCCCGAGCTCCTTGCGGAAGGAGTAGACGTTCGAACGCATCAGATTCGAATCCGGACGCGCAAAGTAGATCGACTCGAAGACACAGAAGTGCTCGCCGGCCCCCTTCGAGAAGGGGCGCATGCTGCGCAGACGACCCCGACGAATCACCACCACCTCGCCGGGCTCGAGGTCTCGCTCGAACTCGGCGCCGATCAGGTCAAGGGCGCAGGTCTCGCTGGCCACCACGAAGGCCCCGTCGAGTCGGCCGAGGCTCAGCGGTCGAAAGCCCTGGGGGTCGCGCGCGGCGATCAGCGAATCGGCCGTCAGCATCACTACGCTAAAGGCGCCCTTCACCCGAGACAGCGCGTCGATGAATCGATCTTCGAGGGTTTCCTCGCGACTGCGCGCGAGCAGGTGAAGGATCACCTCGGAGTCCGAAGTCGAGCCGAAAATCGCCCCGCGCCCCTCGAGGGCCCTGCGGATGGGCGCAGCGTTCACCAGGTTGCCGTTGTGCGCGATCGCGACCGGGCCTCCGTCGGTGGTGGCACAGATCGGCTGGGCGTTGCGCAGCGTGCTGGCGCCCGCCGTCGAATAGCGCACGTGCCCGATGGCGTGACGCCCGCTGAGTTTCTTCAGGAGTTCCTCGTCGAAGACGTCGGCGACCAGGCCCATTGCGCGCTGCACCCGGTGCTCGTGGCCGTCGGAGGAGACGATCCCGCAACTTTCCTGGCCGCGGTGCTGCAGGGCGTAAAGCCCGAGGTAGACGATGTTCGCGGCCTCGTCGTGCCCCTGGATGCCGAAGACGCCGCACTCGTCGTGGAAGCGGTCGCGTTGCCGCTCCCGCAGCCATTCCTCGCGTTCAGTGTCGGAGAGAGAGATCATCAGGTCTCCAGTCGGCGCGGAATGCCTCGCCGCCAGATGTTTTCGAGGACCGCAACCCGTGCATCGACCCAGAGTCTAGGCGATGCAGAAGAACCCGCCGGGGGAGCGATCTGGAGGTGCTCCCCGCCGGTCCGGCCGATGGCGCGGCAGGGCACATCGGCCGCCTTCGCCGCAGCCAGCAATTCGTCTGCGCGGGCCGAGGTCACGAGAACGCGCCCTGCCCGCTCGCCGAAGAGCGCCGCGGTCGCCGACTCTCCGGCCGGACCCGGGGCCGTGACGCACACCCCGAGTGCCGGGCGCTCGCGCTGCCCAAAACAACACTCCGCCAGGGCCACCGCCAGCCCCCCTTCGGCGCAGTCGTGCGCGCTGACGATCAACGCCGAAGCGATGCCCGAGGCCAGCAAGCCGTGGAGCCGCTTTTCGTGGACGAGATCGACCTTGGGGGGCATTCCCGCTTCGATGCCACGACGCAGCGCGAGCCATTCGCTTCCGGCGATCGAGGCCTCCTCGGGCCCGAGCAGGAAGACGTCGAGACCCTCCTTCGGAAAGTGCGACGGCGCGTGCTTCTGCCAATCGTCGAGCAACCCCACGACACCGATGGTGGGCGTGGGCAGGATCGAGGTCCCGGAGGTTTCGTTGTAGAAGGAGACGTTCCCCGAGATCACCGGCGTGCCGAGGGCAATCGCTGCTTCCGCGAGCCCCCGGGTGGCTTCGCTGAACTCCCACATGATCTCGGGTTTCTCGGGGTTGCCAAAATTGAGACAGTTGGTGAGCGCCAGCGGCCGTGCGCCGGTGCAGGCTACGTTGCGTGCCGCTTCGGCCACCGCGGCGCGGGTGCCTTCGAAGGGATCGATCCAGCACCAGCGCGGATTGCAGTCGAGCGCCATCGCCAGTGCCTTCTTTGTGGCGCTGCCATCCTCGCGGCAGACCCGAACCAGGGCCGCGTCGCCGCCGGGGCCGATCACGGTATTCCCCTGGACCAGTTGGTCGTACTGCCGATAGATCCATTCTTTCGACGCGAGGTTCGGCGAATCGAGGAGCGCCTCGAGGGCGGCCTCGAGATCGTCCTCCGGGGCGATGGCATCGAGGTCGAGTTGCTGACGCAGGGCCAGGTCGCTGGGCACGGCTTTGGGCCGGTTCACGATCGGCGAACTCGCGGCCACCGGATCGATGGGAAGTTCGACCACCGTCTCGCCGTACCAGCGGATTCGCATATGGCCGTCGTCGGTCACGCGCCCCACCACCGCGGCGTCCAGACCCCAACGCGAGAAGATTTCGAGTGCGCGTTTCTCCTCGCCATCGCGCGTGACGAGCAGCATCCGCTCCTGGCTCTCGGAGAGCAGCATCTCGTAGGGAGTCATGCCCTCGGCACGCTGGGGAACGCGGTCGAGATCCATTTCGATCCCGGTCCCCGCGCGCGAAGCCATCTCGAAGGAGGAACAGGTGAGCCCGGCGGCGCCCATGTCCTGGATGCCCACGATCACGTCGGTTTGCATCAACTCGAGGCAGGCCTCGATCAGGCACTTCTCGGTGAAGGGGTCGCCCACCTGCACCGTGGGACGCTTCGCCTCGCCGTCTTCGCCGAACTCCGCAGAGGCCAGCAGGCTGGCGCCGTGGATGCCGTCGCGGCCCGTCTTGCTGCCGGCGTAGATGACAGGGTTGCCCACCCCGGATGCCTTCCCGAGGAAGATGCGATCGGCGTCGACGATGCCGAGATTGAAGGCGTTGACGAGGATGTTCCCGCGGTAGCGCTCGTGGAACTGGGTCTCCCCGCCCACCGTCGCGACGCCCACCGGGTTGCCGTAGCCGCCGATGCCGTCGACGACGCCGCGCAGCAGGTGTTGGTGTTTCGGATCGTCGAGGGGACCGAAGCGGATCGAATCCATCGAGGCCACGGGCCGCGCGCCCATGGTAAAGATGTCGCGCAGGATCCCGCCCACGCCGGTGGCCGCCCCCTGCTTCGGCTCGATGAACGAGGGGTGATTGTGGCTCTCGATCTTGAAGACCGCGGCGAGTCCGTCGCCGATGTCGATGGCGCCGGCGTTTTCCCCCGGGCCCTGGAGCACGTAGGGGGCCTCGGTGGGGAGTTCCTTCAGGTAGGAACGGCTCGACTTGTAGGAGCAGTGCTCCGACCACATCACCGAGAAGATCCCGAGTTCCGAGTAGGTCGGCGTGCGGCCGAGAATCTCGAGGATCAGCGTATAGTCGGCTTCATCGAGATCGTGCTCAAACGCGAGCGCGAGGTCTACGGTGGGTTCCTGGAGCTTGCTCATGCGACGCCCCCAGCGCGAGCCGCGTCGAGAAGCGAGCCGAGCAACACGATGCCGTCGGTGCCACCGATGCCGGCTTCCACCGCGTGCTCGGGATGCGGCATCAACCCGAAGACGTTGCCACGCGCATTGACGATGCCCGCGATGTTGGCAACCGAACCGTTGGGATTCGCTTCGGGGGTGACTTCGCCCGCAGCATTGCAGTAACGCAGCAAGACCTGCCCCTCGGATTCCATCCGCTCGAGTTCCTCCGGCGCAACCGTGTAGGCGCCTTCGCCGTGTTTGATCGGAATGTGCAGGACGTCACCGACTGCGGCGCGACTCGAAAACGGCACCACTGAGTTTTCGACCCGCAGGTGAACGAAGTCGCAGATGAAATGAAGCTGATGGTTGCGAAGCAAAGCGCCGGGAAGCAGGCCCGATTCGCAGAGAATCTGGAAGCCGTTGCAAGTCCCGAGGACGGGCCCGCCACGCTCTGCAAAGCGCGTGACCGCGGAAACGATCGGAGAGAAGCGCGCCATCGCACCCGTGCGGAGGTAGTCGCCATACGAGAAACCACCGGGCAGCAACACGGCTTCGGTGCTGCGCGGCAGTTCTTCGTCGCCATGCCAGACGAGTTCGGCCTCGGCTCCGAGGACGCTCTTCATGGCGAACCGCATGTCGCGGTCATCGTTCGAACCCGGGAACTGCAGCACCGCGAACAAGAGAACCCCCGTGCCTGCCGCGATCCGCTCCCGCAACCCCCGCCGTCAAACCCCGCCGCCAACCCAGCGGGGAGCGGTGGACCGGCGAGGGGCCCAGGCGCGGAAAAACGTTCGCTATTACAGTGACTTCGCTTGGATGCGAACGGGGCAGAGAATACCCATCCGGGGTTTGGGGGTCAACGCGCAGGCACCGCGGTTTGCGCCCGTCGATGCGCTGCCGCGCGACGAGTCGGCTAGAACGATGTTCTCGGCATCTTCCCTCGGAAATGCTTGCCGCCCCCCCTCCCCTCTGGTTGACTCGACCCCGTGCGGTCCGTCACACGAGGGCCTCGCCGCCATCGCAACGGCCATCCGCCGCTGCCAAAAAAGGAATGCCGCCTTGGGAATCGACGTCTCACAGCTCCGAGAACTCTGCGAACGCACCCTGCAAGCCACCGATCTCAAAGGAGTCGGCGAACGCTTCCCCGGAAAAGTGCGCGAGAGCTATGTCTCGGGCTCGAAACGAACCATCGTGGTCTCGGATCGCGTCAGCTGCTTTGACGTTGTCGTCGGAACCATCCCGCTGAAGGGGCAGATCCTCAACCAACTCGCGGCCTTCTGGTTCGAGCAGACCCGCGACCTCGCGCCGAACCATCTTCTCGAAGTCCCCGACCCCTGCGTGTCGGTGGTGCGGGAATGCGAATTGTTGCCGGTCGAGTTCGTCTACCGGGGCTACCTCACTGGCTCGACGAAGACCTCGATCTGGACCGCTTACGAACGCGGCGATCGCAGCTACTGCGGACACGCGCTCCCCGATGGCATGAAACGCCACGAAAAGCTGCCCGAGCCGCTGCTCACCCCGACCACAAAGGCCGAGATGGGCGCCCACGACGAGGTCTCCTCGAAGGCCGAGCTGATCGCCAACGGCGCCATCAGCGAAGAGCGCTACGCCGAGGCCGAAGTGCTCACCGCGAAGCTCTTTGCAGCCGGCACCCGCTGGGCGGCCGAACGCGGCCTGATCCTGGTGGACACGAAGTACGAGATCGGGATCGACCCCGAAGGACGGATGACGGTGATCGACGAGATCCACACGCCGGATTCGTCCCGCTACTGGGTCCTTGACGGCTACGAGGTCGCGATGTCCGAAGGCCGGAGCCCCGACGCCCTCGACAAAGAATACGTGCGCCTGTGGCTGGGCGAACAGGGCTACAAAGGCGACGGTCCGCCGCCGGAACTCCCCATCGACGTGCGCTGCGAGGCGGCGCGGCGCTACATCGACGCCTTCGAGCAGATCACCAGCCGACCCTTCGAGCCCGACACCGAGGACCCGCTGCCGCGCATCGAGCGGAACCTCGGGATCGGCAACTAGAACCCAGGCTTCGAACCCGCGTACAGCGGGTGCAGACGGTCGCCTCGCGGAGCTTGTTCGGAGGAGGCCACCCGTGCCGAAGCCAGGTATGCCAGGAACGGCAGCGAAGGAAGGCTCGAGGCTAGGCAGACGAGATGCCGCACCCAGTTCGACTCGAGGCTGGCCCGCGCCGTCGCTCGGTACGGCGAGGACGGCTGCGCTTCGGCGGCCCCGGGCTCTCTCCCCTACTCGGCCGCCTCCGCCACGCCTCGCTACCACTGCACGAACGGAGACCCGCACGAATATTACGCCGAGTATCAGAGCCCGAATGACCCGTGTAACTCCTGCGACTACAACTGCACGCGCAACTGCGCGCTCGAGGAATAGACTCCCCTCGCACGCGGGCCGGGGTCGGCCTCAGTCGCTGCGCTTTTGCAAGACGAGGCTGCCGATCGAGTAGCCCGCGCCAAACGAGCACAACACCGCGTAGTCGCCGGGAACGAGACCGTCGCGGTGTTTGTGAAACGCAATCACCGCGCCCGCTGAGCTGGTGTTTGCGTATTCGTCGAGAATCACCGGGGCTTCCTCGGGGGTCGCCTCGCGTCCAAGCAAGGTCTTCGCAATCAACTTGTTCATGCCGAGATTGGCCTGGTGCAGCCACATTCGCTTGACGTTCGCGATCGGGATGTCGAGGTCTTCGAGATGCTGGCGGATGTGATCCACCACCATCGGACAGACCTCCCGGAAGACCTGCCTTCCATTTTGTCGAAAGACCAATTCGTGTGGGTCCCGAACGCCGTCTTCGCTTCGGTTCAGGAAACCCGCGTCGTTCCGAATGTTGTTCGAGAACTTCGTCACCAACTTCGTTCCAACGACGTCCCAACCCCCTCCCGAACCTGCACCATCTTCGGCTTCGAGGACGACTGCGGTGCAAGCGTCGCCGAAAATAAAGTGGAATTCGCGGAGTTCGAAGTTGGTGTGCCCCGAGGTGATCTCGGGGTTGATCACCAGCACGCACTTCGCGCTTCCGGAACGGATCGCGTCGACGGCATTCTGCATTGCGAAGGTCGCCGTCGAGCACGCGACATTCATGTCGTAGGCATAGCCCTCGGCGCCGAGCGCGGCCTGCACTTCGATCGCCACCGCCGGGTAGGCACGTTGAATGTTCGAAGAGCCGACGATGATCGCGTCGACATCGGCACCCGTACGACCCGCCTGGGCGAGCGCTTCTTCTGCGGCGGCGACACTGATCTCTGCCTGGATCGATAGCTCGTCCTCCCCCCGGAGCGGGAGGCGCGGATGCAGCCGGTCGGGGTCCAGTACGCCGGTCTTGTCTATCACGTAGCGATGGCCCACCCCGGACGCCTTCTCGATGAACCGAACAGACGGCGCATCGCGTTCGATGACGGCGCCCTTTTCGATCTCTTCGCGGTGTTCTGCGTTCCAACGCTCGTTGGCCTTGGTGAGCGAAGCCACGAGCTCTTCGTTCGAGATCGAATCGGTCGGTGTAAACAGACCCGTTCCGGTGATGACGGTGCGACTCAACGCGATTCCCCAGTACTCGTGCGCAACGCGCGGCATTGCGGCGTTGGGATGCGATTCCTGTGATTGCCGATGGTCGCGAAAGCCAGACTACGCTTCAAGAAGAACGTACCGTGGCCTTCGGAATTCGCGGCGCGATCGTACGCACCGCTTGTGTCAGGCGATTCAGTCCCCTCGGGTGTCGGTCGTTCGCGCAGCGGAAGGACAGTTCTTCGACCGGGCGACCGAGATCTCGTTACGGGATGGCGTTCAGGCGAAATCCGATCCATCGTCCCTGCAGCGGTACCGGGGGGCGAAGCCCCCTGCCCCGCGCGCCAGGCCCAAGGACAGAAATTTAAATCGCTCCCCATCCCGGGGGACGATCCAAGAATCCGTCAGGAGTCCGCATGCCGCAGATGCGTTTCAACCACATGGAACTAACCCATGCCCGCGGAGAAT